>Ga0222653_1000554_pt1 | contig 21170 bp, 15 predicted proteins | sample AntAcemetagen419_FD_179856 | JGI IMG/M metagenome (GOLD analysis project Ga0222653, IMG submission 179856) | Saline water microbial communities from Ace Lake, Antarctica - #419 | ecosystem: Environmental > Aquatic > Non-marine Saline and Alkaline > Saline | place: Antarctica: Ace Lake...
TTCCCTCCCCATATATACGAGAAGTTATTCGCTTTAAGTCACGGCGAACCTTGGCTTTTGGCTCTGACAGAGCCAAGTGAAATTTCCATGGAAGATTTTTCACTTCTAAGTAGGATGGCAGCTAAAGACAGATCTACTACGAACCCAAGATGGGAAATATTATTAACTTGTCTATGGCGTATGGGTGATGATTTAGCCAGTTTTCTGCAGAGTGTTCCTCAGGAAGAGGCTCTCTCTATTCTTTCTCACATGCCGTCAAACATATCGATCCCTTTTGGAAAAAGAGCGCTTCCAGGTGCGTGGGCAGCATTATTGGATTCAAACAACGAAAGACCGATTCTTTCCAATACTCGTATTGAACAAGTTCTAAGCAAAATTTTAGCAACCCATCCCATGCGTGATCCAGGAATGTTAAACAAGTATAGACACGAACGCGGACTTCTCGACTATTTGAGTACAGCAACAATCGCAGATGAGAGGGAAGTCTATGAAGCATCAAATAGCGACTCTACAATTCATGAACTAAGACCGCCATTCTACATAGTGACCAACGCTAACCCAGAAACTTTTTCAGAATTTGCACAAAAATTTACTATGGACCATTGGGCCATGGCTTTCTATAATATAGATAGAAGCAAACGGCAAATATTCGATAGTGTTTTAACTGACAAACAAAAATACCTTTTTATCGAAGAGTTGAAGAGGCTTGACCGGCAGGGTGTTTCTGAAGCTGAAGTAGGTAATATGAGAGAACATATTGCTGTTGAATATCACAATTTCACTCGCAAAATGGCGCTAGAGAGTCAGCTAAAAGACGCAACGATATACGAGGAAACATCTGAAAATGCGGCTTAAATTCCAAATTTGCAGTTCTTTAATTGCCTTGAATATTTTCGCGGGTAGTGCCTTTGCTACCGCAACTTTCGATTTTTCTGCAGGTTATTATAATATCAATGCAAAGACATCTTCAGGTGAAGCTAATATCGCTAACCCGGGAGTCATGAAAGTGAGTTATCATTTAAATATAACTCCTTCGATAGATTTTAGACCAGGTTATTCACTCTACGTAATGAAGACTAAGGACTCTTCTGATATTGGCTACGGCCTAGACCTAACTCTTATTTGGTATTTTCTAAGCCAGCAACCTTATGCATATATTCAAAATGATAACTTACAATGGAAATTCAAAGAATCATTTCGGCCATACGTTGGTTTGGGGTTTAATCAAAGACAGTATCAATCTATTCAATCTAGTTATGCAGGAATAGGTTTGACTGCCGGAGCAGAATTTTCCGTTGATTCACTTTTGCCTTACTCAATGTATCTCTTTTCAGAAATGCAGTATTTAAGTCTAAGTGGGCCACTTTCTAGCATGATTAAAGAATTTCAAATGCTTTTTGGGTCCGGCTACCACTTTTAAATTCAAAACATCTGTTCACTATCAACATATAAATAGATTTAGGTACTATCATACCTAAATCTATATGCTGAATTATTTCATTAGTTTGTTGTTAGAATGTTTATGCAGCAAGTTTGTAACTCAAAAAGCACTAAATCCAATCGCTGTGCTTGAGTCACTACTTTGTTCCAAGATCTATCATAGAAAGGAATCATTCTCAAAGTAATCGTCCTCCTGGTAGGGTAAACAATTAGTTCCACCATTTGGCTATTTTTCTAATCTTAGATCCTTGCTCCTCGATGATGTATAGATTACCAATTCCATCGAACATTAACCCGTAGGGGTTAAAGAAAACCGCATTTATAGCTGAAATTCCCTCCTGCTCTTCGTTTAGAGCCATTCCAGATTTTACGGTGGCTAAGTTAGCGCCGAAGGTCTTAGGGGCAGCAATTGCTTCACGATCAAAGCAGTAGACACTGTGAGTACTATACCGCCCGTCTGCATCGCCTACGGAAGCACAAACGTAATTCCCGAAGGCCGCAACATCATTTATGCGTGTTGACGATACCGAGAAGACCGTACCTACAGAATCTGGCGCAACCGTTACATTATTAATGGTTACGGGAACCAAAGATTGGTTCGCATATTTAATAACCGATGTCGCTGCTGCCGATTGATCTGTAAAGAAGAAGTTACCATCTGCCATATACTCTGGATCAGCAGTAATTCCCTGAGGTTGAGAAACCTCAGCATTGCTGATTAATGTATTTGAAATATTCCCAGCAGTTGCAGTGCATTGACCAAGGACTTTTCTTGCTACACCGAAACTATCGATTTTGTAGATACAGTTAAACCACTTATCTGTCGCGTAGATTTCACCATTAATAAACTCAATAGCCTCTGCTCTGAATGAAGCATCAAGCGCATCGGCACCATCCCATGTAGGACTGGCACCGAAGTTACCATCCTCCCAGGCGTGGCAACCAACACCGTAGTTGCCTCCCACCGTCCCTACGTAGTTGCTAGATAGAGTTTTTCCAAAAATTGAAATACTTGACGAATTAGGGTTATAGAGCCTTATGGCACAGTTTTGGTTAGCATAATTGTTTCGGCCATTATAACGATAATTATCAGCAAAAAAGACTGTTTTGTTTATTTTATCCGCCGGGTCTGGGTTCGAACCGAATGCCACACCAATAGGATAATCCATTCTAATGGTAAGAGGAGCGCCTTCATTGAGCTGACCGCCACCCTCACCAACTGCAACGCTAATTTGCCCCTTGACCAAATCAAGTTTACGGATCCTTTGATTAACTCGGTCCGAGAAATACATTACATTATTCTTGATTTCGCCTCGCATAGGGCTATTAAGCATAACCTCATTCGCTGGCATAATATTGCCACCATTATACCCTTGATACCAAGATCCATTTCCAGCCGCCGTATTGACGCGGCCGTCTGTAGCAACTAAATCGAGTGTCCGCACTCGAAAATTATTGGAATCAGCAAAGAACAAAGTAGATTGTGCATTATTCATCGCTAGACCTACAGGATTAAATATCAATGACGTTTCACCTACACTGCCATCGCCACCAAATTCTGCCGTACCTGTTCCCACTATTGCTGTAGAGCTATATCCAACTATCGTTTTGTTTCCATAGGTGACTGCCGAAGAAGAGTTGTTCACAAATAATATCCGATTATAATCGCGTACTGCAACAAAGATACCTTCTACAGTTGATCCATTATATTTAACACTAATATCATAGGGCCTGTGAATCCGCGCTGCATTATGTAGATACTGTAAGTGCAAGTTACTGTTTGAGCATGCCCCTGTACCCACAATTTTATCAGCTTTGTTTGGATTTACGGTCACTGATCCGAAAAATGTTTTTGGATTTGCCGTTCGGTTCCAGAACTTAATCATACAATTATCGTAGTTGATAATATAGATATTACCATCAGCATCAATATCAAGACCAATTGGTCCATTTAGCTGGCTACCACTAGTTCCGCCACCCGCATCGCCAGTAGTGCCATTACCAGATATTGTTGTTCCGGACCCGTTTTGATCACCAACACCAAGTTTGGCTAATATATTTGAGGTGTCAGCGGCATTTGCGTTATATATGTATTTAACCGAGTCTGATTGTTGACATGCTGCAAAGACAGTGTCATTAGCAGCATCTATTGCTAGGTCCCTAGGATTACCACATACATTGTTAGTTCCTGGCGTATCATCTGTATTTGTACTAGCATTGTTTGTAGCAGCACTTGTGCCTAATACTATCTTAACCAACCCGTTCGTATCAACCCTAACAATCCTGTGACGGTAGAACTCTGAAACAAATAAACTATCGTCACCAGCATCATAAACTATACCGCTTGGCCCCCTTATTTGGTAGTCCAGTGACTGAACACCATCTGTTTGAACGGAGTTATATGATCCATTCCCTAAAACGATTTGTACTGTTCCAGGCTGTATAGTTTGACCGATACGATTGACAGCACTATTTGAAGCGTTATAAAAATAAACTACATTTGTATAGAAATCTGAAAAGAAGTAATTATTCGAACCATCATTAGCAATATGTTCTGGTCTAACTTTTAGTTTTTCGCTTTCTGCCGGTTCACCAGATCCAAGCCCGGCTGGTCCAGCGATCGTACAAATCTGGCCCGGCAAGAGGTTGTTACATGCTGCACTGAAATAATTCACTTCTACTTCCCAAGACTCTTCTACAGACTCACGACCATCAGAAGCTAAAACTTTCAAGGTATGTGTTCCCAAAATTAAATCAGAAGGAGAGAACACTGCCTGTGAAGTTGCTCCACTAATCGAGCTGGCTAAATAGGGTGAAGACCCACTATTCAAACTCCAAGTGTACGTGATAGTATCACTGTTCGCGTCAGTACCATCAACTGAGAAGGTAACTGTGTTATTTACATTTAGTTTTTTAATTGCTGCTGCGGGGCTTTTGCTGGAAAGTACTGGCGCCACATTTTGGATTACATTCCAAGTATGAGAATCACTAGAATTATCGTCAGTGACTATTACCTTAAGGGTGTATGCGCCAGGTGTAAGGTCGCCATTTTCAATAGTGTAGTTCGAAAGTGTCTCACCTGGAATATCTCCACCGTTAATTTGCCATTTAATAGTTTCGTCTATACCTGTAGCGGATACGGAAAAACTTTGCGAACCGTTACTTAAAATTACTACGGGATTGCTAGTTGGCGCGTAAGAAACAATTGCAGCTAATTCGGGATTAGAAATAGTAAATGACCAATTGAGAACAGCAATGTCATTCCCATCAGAAACTTTTGCAGTCAGTGTATGAGTACCTGTAAAATTGCAATTTGGCGTAAATACTGCACTCGCTGTACTAATAGGCGATCCAGTAGTAGCAGAAGATGTAAACAGAGGCGAAGAAGCTCCGTTGAACAACCACTCCACTGTTAAAGTATCCGTTAAGTCTGGGTCTGTGACAGAAATATTTAGATTTTCAGATCCCGAAGTACAATCCAAAGTATTGCCCGTGGCATCTGGAGTATGGGCCGTAATTAACGGCGGTGCATTTTTTATCAATTTGTATGTCTTAGAAACTTCATTTACTTCATTGCTAATTTGAACACGCAATGAATGGGCTCCCGGAGTCAAAGGAGCACCATCGAGAATTACGAAGTTTTTATCATGGGGAGAAGTCGACACTACAACATCGTCCAATAGCCATTTATAGACTACATTACTTCCTGCCCCTGACTTGATGTTGATTACAAATGTTTTCTCTTGGTTATTCACCATAATGACTGGATCTGCAGTCGGAATAAAGCTTGTTACTTCGACTGCGTCTGGCTGATTCTGGTCCGGATCTAATAGTTTATAGACATAGCTATAAGAGTTTGTGTTATTGCCATCACTATACTCAACAGAAAGCACATGACTACCTGCATTGACGCAATCTAACTCTTTAAAATATGTAGAGGCATTCGTTTGATTATTGATATCAGTAGGCGAAACAATTTCTTTGCCATCCTGGAACCACTTGAATTTCATTTCGGCATTTTCTGGATCATTAAAAACCAAGCTAAATTTCTTTGACTTATCTTTGCAATTTATTTCTGACCCACTTGCAAGCAAATCCGGAGAAACCGAAGTGACCATCGGCTCTTCATCTCGTATTAGCTGAAAAGTATGAGAATCTTGAGAAACTTTATTCTTAGCTGTGACAACTAACTCGTGTTTTCCAGATGTCAATTTTGCACCAGAATAGACAAAGAAGGCAGCTTCTTGCTCTGATATAACTTCACTGTCTAATGTATAAATGAACTCGTCTGCTTTGCCTGAAGTTGCTGCCAATATCACCCCAAAGTTTACTAGAGAAGTATTTCCCATCAAGGTCATTTCATCTTCAGGAAAAGCTGATAGTATTTTAATAGGTGCCAAAGGATCTTCGAGTAGATTCTTTGGCCCTTCTAAATTAGATTCTTCTTCTAGCGCTGAGAAATCTTGCTGCTCCGTACAAGCCGAGAAGACCGAACTAGTCACTATGATCAAAAATAAATAGCGCTTTATGCTGCTCGAGAATATTTTCATACTCACTACCATTCCCCAAAATTCGTTAGCTACCTATCTCTATAGCGGTATAAATAGACTTTTCTTTAATCCACCATAGAATTCCTAATATTATTAGGAGGTTAATGGGCTTGCAATGAATCGCATTCGAGTAAAAAATGTTTAAATTTGGCAACTTATAGTATTTGATAGCCCAGTAGAGCTAGTCCTTTGGAATTGCGCAGATATCGTAACCAAAAAACCTTATTTTAAAAATTTCTAGTTAGTCTTTGGCGCGAAACGCGCAAATGAGGTGTCCTCAGCAAAGCGAAGGATCTTCCTCAAGTTTCTTCTGAAATTTTTGTTAGTATTATCAATTTTTTGTAAAAGATCCATTCGTCACTTCGTTCCTCAGGATACGCCTCTGGCGCTTTTCGCGCCAGAGACTAGTTAAGAAATTTTGCAGTGAGTGAATTCTTAACTTTTTTAATGCGTTCAGGAATACCCTGATAAACTATTTCACCACCTTCTTCGGCTGCTTCAGGTCCCACTTCAATTAAGTAATCGGCAGAAGCAATCATTCCTAAATGGTGCTCAATAACAACCAAGGTGTGTCCTCGATCGGCGAGCTTTCTAAGTTGAACGATTAGATTTTCAACATCCGTATCAGACAAGCCAGTTGTCGGCTCGTCGAAAATCAAGATACTTGGCTTTTGGACTTTAACATCCTTCATCAAACTCACGAGTTTTAGGCGTTGGGCCTCCCCCCCCGAAAAGCTACTGGTGTTTTGACCTAATGTGATATAACCGAGCCCCATATTGATTACTATGTCACAAATTTTTACTACTGATTGAATCTCAAAAAAGAAAGATCTAATTTCGGCGACCGTCATTCTAAGAATGTCATTTAAATTACGCCCTCTCAAGTCTACAGAAAGCACGTCTTCACCGAATCTTCGCCCCTCACAAATGGGGCAAATTACTTCCATTTCGCCCAAAAAAGACAGATCCTCTACAACAGTCCCTAGTCCTTTACAAGTCTCGCAGCGTCCACCAACCGTGTTAAAACTAAACGATCCGGGCTTCAACTTAAGTAGTTTTGCTCGCGGTTGTGCCGCAAATTCTTTGCGCACAACATCCATCAACCCCAAATAGGTAGCAATATTAGAGCGGCTCGAACGTCCCAAGGAGGCTTGACTTACCAAAAGTACATCTTCGTGTTTACGAATCAAACCAGCAGGCGAAATACTTTTTGCCTCGGGTGAATAGGAATTATTTTTTTCTGTTGCAAGTCCCATTGTCTTTGCCAACAATGGGTATAGTGAATGTTGTATCAAACTAGTTTTACCACTTCCACTTACTCCACAGACTACAGTGATCCCTTTAGTGGGGAACTCGATATCTACATTCTTTAGATTATGAGTCGAGACTCCGGTGAGTTTTATGAAGGGGCCCAGCTCTGCTGTTCTACTCTGGAAATCTATTTTTCTTAAAGAAGATTTTTTCGGTTTACCAGCATAAACTAAGTTCCCGCCCTCATGCCCAGCACGAGGGCCAATCTCAATGAGATAGTCCGCGCCCTGTATTATGGTACTTTCATGTTCCACTAAAACTATGGTATTCCCCTGATTTTTTAAGTCGTTGATAATACTTAGCAAGTTTTTGCTATCACGGGGATGCAAGCCAGTCGTTGGTTCATCTAAACAAAACAAAGTGCTCGTCAGACTACTCCCCAGACACCGCGCCATATTTATTCGTTGTAACTCACCACCGGAGAGCGTTCTTGCACCCCGGTTCAAAGACAAATAGCCCACACCTATTTTTAAAAGATATTCTGTTCTCATTAATGATTCTTCAACCGCTTCTTCAGAGCCGAAGGTCTCATTATGGGCTTTGTGCTGGGAAGCCTGTTTAGGACCATATTTCTTTTTAATTTCTTTAAGCCAAATAGCAATAGCATTAATAGACTTCCTTGAGACTTCACCTAGATTTAGCCCATCAATTTTACATGAAAGAGCCATTGCATTCAGCCTATCTCCGTCACAACCAGAACATGACACATACTTTCTATATCTCGAAGCATGCATCCGATAGGCTGGCCGATACTTTTTGCGATCAAGGTATGCAAAAAAGCCATTGATTCCTTTAAAACCCGTTTTTTCGCCGTTCAACAACCAATCTTTGTCACTTTGGGTATAGTCTTTAAAGGGTTTGTCATGAGGAATACCATTTTTTTTGGCTGACTCATTGGCCGTACGATAGATGGCTGAATACTTGCCAAAGTTCCACAGTCCTATCCCCTTTGAATTTAATGTTGCAGACTCATCAGGAATAATCTTATCCCAATCAGGCACCGCTTCCATCCCGAAGCCCTGACACGTTGCACAAGCCCCCAGAGGGTGGTTATAAGACAACAGGGCCATCGAAGGCTCTAAATAGTCGCGGTTACAACTTAGGCATGTCAAAGTAGTCGAAAATGCCATTTGTCTATTTGATTCTGAGCGAATTTCACAAAATCCTTGGCCCAGCTTGAGCGCAAGCCCTGCTGCAGCACTTATTCTATTTTTGCTGGCTTTACTTACATTTATACGGTCTACAATAACTAACGAATTTTTCAAATCCGCCGCTTTAGTATCTTGGATCTTTTGAACACTATCTTCTACCAACACTCTAACAAAACCTTGCGCCTCTAATGCGCACTTTAACGCTTTGGCAGTCATCTTGCCCCACTTAGCCAGGGATGCACAAACGAACACTTTTTCTTCATTGAATTGCGCCAAAACCTCACTAACAATAGATTCGGGAGTGTCCTTGCGCACTTCTAATTGGCAGTTTTCACAATAATTAACGGCAAGATGCACAAAAACAACGCGTAAAAGATCATTAAGCTCTGTCAGAGTTCCCACTGATGACCGATTGTTGCCTTGAGATTTATTTTGTTTGACGGCTATGGCAGAAGGCAGATTTTTTACTTCTTCGACTTCTGGCTTTGGCAAAGACTTCAGATATTGTCGGGCAAAACTAGAAAGAGATTCTACATAGCGTCTATAAGATTCTCCGTAAAGGGTATCGAACACCAAAGAACTTTTTCCAGACCCAGAAACACCGGTCACCACAGAAATCTTTCCTAACGGGAAAGACACATCGATACCATTTAAATTATTTGTCGAAACATTTTTAAGTTCAATATTTGTATCTGAAGGTCCCAAAGTCTATCTTCCAATAGTTAGTCATTGGCGCGAAACGCGCCAATGACGTGTCCTGAGCAAAGCGAAGGATCTTCCTCAAGTTTCTTCTGAAGTTTTTATTAGTATTATCAATTATTTGTAAAAGGTCCCTTCGTCACTTCGTTCCTCAGGATACGTCTGTGGCGCTTTTCGCGCCACGGACTAGTGAACTAGATTTAGATTTCGACATGTCTTCCATCTCGGGACAGACTCTATCACGTCTGCTATCCAATTCACGAGAAATCGCTAAACGGACCCTTTTTAGGTCCGTATGGTCGATAAATTTTGCTTTGTACTCTACGATATCAATCATTTCAAATTTAATTCTCAGGGTTTTAAAAATCTTAGGTAATTTTTGGCCCGGTACCTGTATGTGATGTAATCCACCGCTGTAAGCCAACATTAGCTTGCCACTATCTATTTTCTGGATAACATCAGCAGCACCACCCCGAACAGTCATTTTTTTGCCTGCCTTATCTAGCCCGTTTGGCCTCTTCATCCTGCCCTCAGCGGCCATCAAAACCATAGCGTTGCTTCCAACGAGATCCAAAAAATCTTGCCAAGAATCATCACGTTTTCTTGTAATAGAAATGACATCCTTAGATAGTAGCTTAAAAAATTTCCCGGCTATGGGGCGACTCATAGTAATATCTGCACCAGGAAAAACTCCTCTTGTAGCAAACTCCCACAAAGCGCGATTTGGCAATGCCCCACAAAATAGGGGTTCAAAGAGGCTCGTGTGATTCAACAACAGCATACATCGTACATCTGTAAATGAAACAGGCTCTGGCCCTGTAATCCAAGACATCTCAACTTTATAAAAAATTTTTGCAAAATATTTTATACCGATAAGAATGCCGAACCGTAAATAATCAGACATATATAAATCTATCCACCACAAACAAAATCACTGTAAATCATCGTAATTTATACATTAAATCAATGCTCTAGCCTAGCATTAGCCAATTTCTTTTGTATACAACTCATTTAATGGGATATAATTTTTACAAACCACACAAATGGAACAATTTCATGAAATTTTCGAAACCTTCTAATTTTTCAATGCGCACAAGAATGATAGTTACTTTTTCGGTTTTTATCACTTCATTAACTATTGCAATTACAGCTTTAATTTTAAGTGGAGAAACTTCGGTGGAAAATCTGAACAGCAAAGTAACAAATCAACCCTCCACTGTTTTTTATAAAACGATTGGCCAAGCGCCTGATCTTACGACATTGAATCAAGGTACTAAGAAGTTATCTCAAAACTCTTTTACATTAGAAATCCAAGTCGCACAGAAACGGGAAGAGGCAGAAAAAATAATTGATCGCCTCCAAGCGCAAGGCATAAGAGCCTATTACACCCCGCTCAACAGAGGGGGACAAATCGTATACCGAGTAAGGTATGGAATATATAAGACGCAAGCAGAAGCAGATAAGGCATCCATAAGTTTGAGGGCTACAAAGCAATTGCCAAATAGAGTTTCTAAACTTTAGTGACTTAACGCTGTGTTATCTAATAGTTTTTGAGTTTGTGCGAAAACTGTTTTCAAATCAATTTCATTTTCGATTATACCGGCAATGCTATCAATATTCCCGTTTCCATCAAAATCATAAACAAATGATTTCGCTTCGCCGTTCTCCCCTAGAACTTTGATCATTTCAAATTTGCCATCACGATCAAAGTCATAACCCACGAACCCATCAACAGTCGTAATCCTGCCAGAATCTGAGTGCCAATCTATAAGAATTCTAGTTTCTTTGGGAAGAGGAGTGCCGTGATCTATAACTTCTCCGAGTTTCAACGTGTAATATGACTTGGGATTCTCTGCAGTTTTTTCTGTGGTCGAGCAGCTAAAATGTGAACCAGCAAATATTGCCAAACAAATCAATGTTGTTGATAGAGCTCTTTTCATATCGACTTCCTTTCTAAACTACTGATTTTCTATCGGTAAATAGCGATAAAAATAAAGTTTTCTGCCACATCTCGCCCACAAGGGTTAAGTGTAACCATCTAAATTTCTATAGTAAATTCAGGAGATTGATCAATTGCCTTAAATTCATACACCAAGGAATATGTTGGAGCTAGCGAGTTTAGCCAATATGTTCTAATTTCACTAACCAACGATTTCACATCCCAACTAAGGTGCACTCGCGGTTTATGGAAGATCCACAATACATTAGAAATTTCTCGATTATTGCCCATATTGATCATGGCAAATCGACACTTGCCGACCGCCTGATCGAAGAGTGTGGAGCTCTGCAGCAGCGAGAAATGAAAAAACAAGTTCTTGATAGTATGGACATCGAACGAGAACGAGGAATTACGATCAAAGCGCAAACTGTATCTATGAGATACCTAGCAAAGGATGGTCACTCCTACTTATTCAATCTAATTGACACACCGGGACACGTTGACTTTAGCTATGAAGTATCGCGAAGCCTCGCAGCTTGCGAAGGGGCTCTTGTTGTTGTCGACGCCGCTCAAGGTGTAGAAGCTCAGACTGTTGCAAACGTTCAGCTAGCAATGGAAAACGATCTAGCGCTAATTCCCGTGATCAATAAAGTAGATCTACCCTCTGCAGATCCAGATCGCGTCGCAATCGAGATTGAAGATGAACTTGCAATCGATGCCGACAACGCTCCTCGTGTTTCTGCAAAGACTGGTGTTGGTATTCAAGATTTACTCGAACAAATTGTCGCAAGAATTCCCCCACCAAAATCCAATTTAAGAGAAGAAAAACTACAGTGCTTGATATTTGATAGTTGGTTTGACCCTTACTTAGGTGCCGTTTCACTGATTCGCGTAATGGCAGGAGTAATCCACAAAGGCTTAATCATCAAAATGATGTCCAACGACAAGAAGTTTGAAGTGCTGACTGTCGGCAAGTTAACGCCTAAAATAGTCGACTTCAAAGAACTAGGCCCTGGAGAAGTTGGCATCATTTCTGGATCAATCAAAGCGGTTTCAGACACACGAGTTGGTGACACAATAACCACTGCCAAAGATGGCGCTACGGAACCTCTCGGTGGCTTCCGTCCAGCAAAACAGATGGTTTTTGGGGGGATATTCCCCGTGGACTCTAGTGAATATCACAATCTTGGTGAGTCATTAGAAAAATTACAACTTAATGACGCTGCCTTGACCTACGAAGTCGAAAGTTCCCAGGCCTTAGGTATGGGCTACAGGGTTGGCTTCTTAGGCCTTCTGCATATGGATATCGTACAAGAACGCTTGGAGCGCGAGTACGATTTAGACCTAATTTTTACTGCGCCCACGGTTGTTTACAAAGTTATCACTGTCGACGGCGAAGAGCTAGAGATCGAAAACCCTTCCAAAATGCCTAATACAACGAGAATAGACCATATTCTTGAGCCCTATGTAGACATGACTATTCATACCCCTGAAGAGTTTCTTGGGGGCCTATTAAAGCTTCTAACTGAACGTCGCGGTATACAAAAAAACTTGGAATTCACTAATTCAAAAAGGGTGCGTTTGACCTACTCCATTCCCATGAACGAAATGATTTTCGATTTTTATGACAAACTCAAAAGTATCTCACGTGGATATGCCTCTATGGATTATGAAATTTCTGGATTCATTGAAGGAGATCTTGTCAAAATGGATGTTCTTGTTAACAATGAGTCGGTGGATGCTCTATCTTGTATTGTCCACAGAAGTACCTCTGTCCACCGCGGCAGACTCCTTTGCAAGAAACTCAAAGAAACTATGCACCGCCAAATGTTTCAGGTTGCCATCCAAGCCGCTATCGGTTCTAAGATTATTTCAAGGGAAAGCATTTCTGCTATGCGCAAAGATGTAACTGCAAAATGCTATGGTGGCGATATTTCGCGAAAACGTAAGCTGCTCGAAAAACAAAAGGCTGGCAAGAAGCGCATGAAATCTGTGGGAAAAGTCGATATTCCGCAGGACGCATTCCTGGCTATCCTCAAACTAGACGAATAAAAATTAGCAATGGATTTTGACAGCGGGTCTACCCCAGAAGAAACAGATTAGTTTCAAAGGATAGTACTATTCCTCTTGATAGTCATCTCCAGAATCATCACTGTTTTCTTGTTCATCATCACTCTCGGTATTATCGCTGTCGATTTCTTCTCCAGAGTCCTGCACCCCTTTGTCTTGAGAGTTGGTAGCATTTCCTTGCTCTGTTTCAACAGCATTTTCAGCTTCAGAATCACTCACGAGCTCAGCTTTTGGTTTGCGGCGCTTGCTTCTATTTTTCTTTTTCGATTTTTCGTCTTCTTTAGGTGCGGGCAAGCTAAAATAATACGCCATATCTGGAGAATTCTTGATGGATGCGATCCTCCCAATTCTCTTTTTAATCTTAATGTACTGCCTATCCGTTTTTTGCATCTTAAAGTATTCAAAAATTCTCGCGGCAGCTACTTTGGAATTGGGATCATTCGGGTGCTTTTTTAAGAAGTAAAAATATCGCTTATTACCTTCCCTATAATTTCCAAAATCGTAGTAAATCCCTGCTGCCGTAAATAACATCAATGCTGAATTCTCATCACTGGGTATTTTTTTCGCATATAATTCGATCGCGTCAGCATAGATCTTCCGGACTTCGGGCAGCTTCATTGGTCTTTTCATAGAACCGGGAGGGGGGAATTTATATTGCTTCTTATCAGCATCAAAAATATTCTGAGCAGCTGTGACGAGCAAATCCAAAGCACTCTTTGTATTTTTATTTTTTGGATCTGTCTTGATTAAATCATTATAACTTTCGACAGCTCCTTTGAAATTGCCTTTTGTATCCTGAATTTGTGCTTCAAAAAACTTCGCGTCATAAAGATTCTTCGACTTGGGAAAGTATTTAGCAAACAATTTATATATTACACTCGCCTGAGTAAGATAATCAGGTATATTTTTATCCCTACCTTCTCTATCGATAACGGTTGCATACTCAAAAACCGTTTTTTCCATCAATGCGTCTGTTGTTGCTAGATGCCTTTTATCCTGCTTCTTTCTCCACTTGGCTTTGGGATATACATACTTACTAATTACGATTTTGACCAATTTCGTAATGAGAGGCACGTTATTCATTTGGGCAGCAAGTCCTATCAAGTTGATAGAAGTTTGAGCATTTTCCGGATTGTCTGGGGACTCCTTGATCACCATCGAAAACAATTTGTAGGCACCAGCTATGTCTTGCGCCTCAAGTTTGATATAGGCCATACGCTCCAATAGGGTAGCATAGACGTCCGAAGCATTTACGGACTTAAGAATTCGTTTAGCCTCTTCAAGGTCTCCAAAATCTACAATTAAATCTAAAACATCCTCTCTGATCTTCTTGCCAAGAGCCTTTAGCTTTCCATTTTGTCTGGTCAACGATTGTGAGAGCCTAGCAAGCGAACTTATAGCCAATTTTTGCCTGTTTTTTTGCTTGGTTTGCATCCCTACTATGTAGTCAACCCATCCTAACTTGTATCTAGCGTATGAAGTGACTAATTTCTCTCTAGATTTTAGAGCCTTGTGATAATAGGACCGGGACTCTTCAGGACCCTTTGTATCAAAATAGAGCTCAGCCATAGCCAAGGCAGCGTTATCTGCAATGCTTGATTTTGGCGATTTACGCATTACATCATCGAGCCGGTTTATTGCCCATCCATCTTGAATTAATCCTAATGCGTACCCATTCCAATAGGCTATGTTTGGATTATTACTATTTCTTTTAAAGGCAGCCTGCAACTTAGCAGTAGCTTTCTTGAGTAAATTTTGAGATTTTCTATTGTCCAAAATTGGTGCCTTACCAGCACCATTATTCTCTTGGAATTTTATGCTTTGCGCTTGAAACTGAGCGATTTCCAAAGCACTCTGCACGCAAGCTAGATTTAATAACCCCGGGCCACCACGTCCAGAGTTTTTCTGAGCTTTTTGCATAATTTTCTTATTGTACCCATAGGGAACACATTCAAATCGCCAATGATCAGCCATACTTGGTACCGCATAAGCGCTTGCGGAGTATGTTAGCGACAAAAGAAGTAGACTTAAAAATTTCATACTTGGTTCCAAACCTTTGATTAATAAAATCGGCAAGCAAACTAATCCAAACAATTCTGTTTTGGTTTACGTAAAAATAGGCACGTGAGGCCAGTAAAGAGAGTGAGCGTATTTCTCACTTCGCTGTCTTGAAAAGAATTTTGTGTAAATGATGCTATGCAGAAAGATGCCATGGTTATTAAAATCATCCCCGCATAAGGGTCGTATACTATGCGCCAGATATTTATAAAATAGTAGCCCCACCAACTTAGGAATAGTGCTAAACCGACTATTCCGCCGCAAACGGCAACTTGCAGAAAAACATTATGAGCTTCATATTTTTTTGAGATTGCTTCAAAACCAGCAGAATCATACCAAGGCGTTCTATATTCAGTTGTAAGGTTCTGCCCATGACCTACTATAGGCCTTTCCAGGAACATGTTTGAATGAACCTTCCAAAATACAAGGCGGTCATCTGCGTAACCCGAGGATTTGTCATAGTTAGGGTCAAAAATGCCCGCAAATCTTCTTTTAAGCCTGTTATCCGTTACAGAAATAAACGTAATGCTAACAAATGAAGCTATAACAAACACTATCTTTAGATTTTTTTTCCCATACTTAAAGAAATTATAGGTAAGGATAAACATACAAACGATCTGAACTGCACGAGACTGACTGGCTAAAACAAGCAAAATTGCACCAGTAAATAACGCCCATGAATTTTTATCTCTTCTGCTAGAAGCAAATCGGTAGGCCGCCAAAGGAAAAATTAGTATTGCTGAATAGGCTAGAGTTAAGGGGTGTGAATAGAATCCTTGCGCTCTCGTAGGACCATCTACAAAACTTGCGCCTGAAACCTTCCACCCCCATACTAATTGACTTAAGGCTACAAGCCCCCAGATGAGACAAACTATGGACCCAATTCTATAGATCGTTTGCCAATCTTTACCCGTAAAATCTTGATAATTTGCAGCTAGTATCAATGGAAGTATTGCCCAGTAGGTATACCCACCAATAAATTTACCATAAGAACCCGTTGGATGATCAACATTGAGAACTGTAGAGACACACAACCATAGTATGTATGCGAAAGCCAAAATTGTTGGGATAACGGGAGATAATTTTCCATTGATGACTTTTTCAAAATCAACTTTGTAGTTTTTTCTACGAATAATATTAATACAAATTATCAGCACAGCTAGTCCGGCTGCTATATTTTGCACCGCAACGCCCAAAGGCAATGTAACGATTAACAATATTAAAGGTAATAGGTGCAATTGAATACCTTAAAGGCTAAACCTGCCTTTTGAAGAACTACCTTTGGCAATCGCACCAGCTTTGGGGGTTTCACCAGCAATTCGTTTTGTTACATTTTTGGCAGCTAAGAAACTAGGGTAGTAATTTTTAACTGCAAAGCCAAATATTCTAGTTTTGTGCTTTTTGCGAATCTTCATATAGTCATAGCCATACTTTTTAATCGCACGGCGCATGCCATTAGTGCCATAATTATATGCCGTGACAGCCAAAGGCCATTGTTTATGATTCCGTTTCAACTGGGTCAACAATTTTGCTGCTGCTACCGTCGATTTATAAGGACTAGTTCTTTGATCATTCCACCGACTAACTCTCAAACCTAAGTTTTTTGCATTGAATTTCATCAGTTGCCAAATCCCTCTCGCTCCCGCTCTAGAGTGCGCTTTGTGATTGAACCCGGATTCTAAGTGAGGCAGGTAAGCCAATTCTTCGGGCAGCTTATAACGATGTAGAACTTTTTTTATCATTCCCACATATTTATGTGACTTCGTTATACTGCTCCTAATAGAAACCCCACGTTGGCATCGGATACGATGGCTTGCTGAACGGTAGTAATTTCTATTGCGCATATAACTAGGTGTACCTTTCACAATTCTTCGTTCTAAATTGTTCCTTGCAATCCGGCCTCTACCTAAATTGCTCAAACCTGTTTTAACTTCTTTTAAATATTTACGAACGGCAACTCTTCTGCGCCGAGGTGAGTTAGGGAGCTCTTTAACTATAAAGATTGAATTTAAATTCGACTTATCATGAATGACGCAGTGATTGGGTTTATATGTATGGAAAATTTTCTCCCAAAAGTTGATATCCGACTGCAAGCCTTTGGGGATTGGCATTGAAGCACTTGCAAGTTCACTTGCTAGGAATAAAAGAAATGCAATCGGCAATGTTTTTAACATTGTTCCTCTTTTCAGTTATGGCGGTAGATTCTGTATATTCTTGCCTAAGAAAGAAACGGCAATCATGTATATATCTATTCTCTAATATCGCGTACTTAACTGCAACCGAGTGAACATAACAGAATGAATAAAACATGCACATTTGCCTAGCAATAATCGTAATCTCTAGCATTACTTTAACGTGAATATATTTAATTATTGAAAAGAAAGACTTTTTTGGTCGGTTTTGCAATTTTCTTAGATACCTTTCCCTAGCCTTCCCTAAGGTCATTACAGGTCATTGAAACCTGCCAATTCTTATAAGGATTTTATAGTTTATTAGACTAAGCCAAAGTTGGATTTAAACTTTGTTCTAACCTCCTTCGTAGTCTTGCTCTAGGTCAATTATTTCCTTTTATAAAGAAATATATGCTTCTTGCTACCGCTAGTCTGAATTGCAACTCACGATGCAAAAATTTCTTGAATTAACAGAAACGGCTTCACAATTACAAATTTAAATTTTTTTCCTGCGACAAGTGACCATGAGTTTAATGATTCGGGTGCAGGCCTTGTTAGGTGACCCAGTTCAATCCAAACTTTCACTTTCTCAGCATCATCTTCAGCTATGGCAACTGCTGTTCCTAGAAAATCTAATTCCTGGCCCACTACAAAAAAATCGCCTTTTTCTATATGTGGCTTGAGTATTTCCCAAGTGATCTCGTCGACTTGTTGCTCTAAACTAACTCTATTTTCGTCTTGCGCCTTCATAAGCCCTCCTAAGAATAGTCTCTTGCAAACACTGAGAACTAAACTTCAATAATTACGACTATTTACACCAATGGTGAAATTTAAACCAATACTATTGTTACACTAAAATATTAAATGAATTCTAAAATACCAAACTTTTCACATAAACTGAGGAAATGCCTTTGATTATAAAGGCAAAAGGTATATTTGAAGATCTCATATTTCATTTTTCAGCATTCTTCTGCAAATGTCTGGATCATTTATTTAAACTTAAAAGAAGTTGGTACATTGAATAACCCAAAATATATCGAAATTGTAGTAAATCTAAAGAGCAATGCAAGCTTCATTATGATCGATGCTTTTGGAACGAGATTGCAACTGATTGCCCCTAACGGCAAAATAGTCAGTTTACCTGAAGATCTATTTGAAGATGAACCCAATATTTTAGAAGCAGAACAATTTGAAAAGAAGCTGACACCAGAACAAATAAATGCATTCAATAAATTGCAGCTGGATGACGAAAAAGAGGCTCAACAAAGAGCTATTGAGAAATCCCGCAAGATAAAGGCTGATGCCGTAGCTGCAGAACGAGTTAGCCAAACCTCAACGGCCAGATCACCAAATTCACCCCCTAAGAAACGCAAGCCCAAGGTGGATACGCGTACCGGGATTATTTCCACTTGGAATGCACCTAGACTCTCCTTTTATCGCAACAAAATTGAGCCCCTCGGACCAAGGCAGTCTTTTATCATTACAGTAGCGAATGCACAGTACCAAATGACCCGTGCACAGTTTGAGAACATCTTTAACGAAGTTGTCATGAGTGCTAGCTATCGCCGGGATGGGCTATTCACCTATGAATCGATTCCCGACAAAGCTGAACAATTCAAAAAATAGTTAAAAAACTACACCGGTCGCTAAGAATTTAAATTCATCTTTGGCACTTGTTATTTTCTTAGCCTCTTCTGTTTTTCCCGCATCAATTAAATAATGTTTCTGATCTTCTATTGAAGTTGTAGACTTCGACAAAACTCCCTGCATAGTTATGTTCTTTCCCATTAACTTCTGCGGAACAAAAAAAGAATAATCTTTAAACGTTACCCTTACCTCTGCCTTAGGCGTCTTTATGGTCATCCAACACCCTTTTTTCGGGCAAACGCTATCGATTTTAGCACTTACTAGAATTATTCTATTTTGAAACTCATGCGCTTTATCAACGGCATTATCCATTGATATTTCTTCATCAAGGGTAATTTTCTCTCCCCAGCTTTCAGCGTTCGCTAATGAAGTTATCCAAATCAACCCTACTACCAAGAATATATTCTTCACAATTTAACCCCTCTTTCATTTTCTACCTTCTAGATTTTTACTCTAGTTCAGCATAAACTAATTGATTTTATAATTTGAAATTTTTTAATTCCATGATATTTACCCTCAGTAAGTATTTAATATTATAGAGCTTTAGTATAAAGTTAGGCAATCACTCAAGCCCGGCCTCATTCGCGTCGATAAGATCTCTGCAACCAACACATTGCACAGTTTTCTTAATTTAGGGGTAGTCATATGAAACTTGATCTTCACATTTCTCTATCAATGCTGCTTCTTTTCGGCTGTACAGATGCCAGTGAGTTTGGTGGCAAAGCAATAAATTTGGGGGGAATTAAAGATGAGGCCTCCGATGAAGAGGATGAAAACGAACCTATTTCGGAGCCTTCCGAAGTTGCTGGGGCCTTTCTCTACTGTGCATTTTGGAACGATAATCGAGAAATCAAGGGCAAATCCGCAGCGGCCGCTTCACTAGAAAAGAATTCTACAAGATCAGTATTAAATGGCCCTGAAATTGCCTGCGGTATGTACAAAGCTAATTATCCTCATGACAAAGTTGAAGACGATGACTTAATCGTTGAGTGGTCTGTAATGTCAAATGACCAAGAGCATGCCGCGCCGACTGTGAAACAGGAGTTTGATAAAAAATTTCATACAATTGTAAAAGTTCCCGTAGACAAAACAGGCGGAGCTATCGTCGGGAAATATCGCAGCTCTACCTCTCATCTTCCTGGCTATCGCCTCAAAGATATCGCGTCGATTACCGAATCTGGCGCTAAAGACCCTGACTTCGAAATCACAAAATATTTGAGCCAAGAGCGTCGCAGAACTACTCAAATGCTACTCAATCCCCCAACAGAGATCACTGCAGCAGGACAGGAAATAGGTTGTGACACTAAATGCGCAACCCTAATTGGGTTCGGATTAGGTATAGTTGCAGCAGTTATACAACCAGCCGCTGCACCAGAAATACAAAGAAATATCTCAAATAGTTCTAACTCTACTTCACATGATGGAAATCATAGATACAAAGAAATTCGCAAAAAAACCGCTGATGGGCGCCTTGTAAACCGTGGTATTCGCAGATCGAAACCCGTATACCCTGTCGATCGCCAAGGTAGAGAATATGACAAACCTAGAAAAACTTCTAAGGAATCGGAAACATCTGATGGAGCTGGAAATAACACTAACCAAGGTACAGGTGGCGATTCTGATGCCCCAGTTTCAGATGGTAGTAATGGGAATGCAGGCGACACCAATCCTTTGGATGATATCTTGAATAACAATGAAGGCAACAACACTAACAATTCTGAAAAGCCAAACGAATCAAAGTTTCCAGAGCCAAAACAAAAAGAGAATGTTGTTGGAGAATCAAAACTAGTCGAGCCAATCGAACATGCGAAGTCTTCAGATAGCGATGCAGGACAAGAGTCTTCAAGAGCACCTCAAGGTAACTCGAGTGTAGATTCAGGTGTGAGTGCTGGTTCTAGCCCTACACCGCAAGGTAGCGGTTCTGACTCCGCAACAGAATAACGACTAAAATATTTAATCCCTAATGATCGGCTGCAATAGCCGGTCATTTTTTTATTTACTAAAAATTTTTGCAACTATTCAGTACAATGTGGGGAATGCCCATAAGCACTGTCCGGACGGCGTCAAAACCTGCGCTTCACTGCTCACGTACTAAAGTACGCTGCGCTGCAATGCTCGGTTTTTCCTTGCCGGA
>Ga0222653_1000561_pt1 | contig 21057 bp, 18 predicted proteins | sample AntAcemetagen419_FD_179856 | JGI IMG/M metagenome (GOLD analysis project Ga0222653, IMG submission 179856) | Saline water microbial communities from Ace Lake, Antarctica - #419 | ecosystem: Environmental > Aquatic > Non-marine Saline and Alkaline > Saline | place: Antarctica: Ace Lake...
CAGCCGACGTTTCGTTTCGTGATGTTTTCATTTTGAATTTCATAGAACTGATGGCTTGGGCGATTTCGAAGCAATCTAGGGAAGGCTTACCTGCTCCTGCGTTTGGAAATATTTGAAGAGATCGAGAACTTCGTCATCCTTCAGCGTCTGAAGAAGCCCCTCGGGCATCATCGAGAAGTCGGACACGGCGCGCGATTTCACATCGCTCTTCGCAATGATTTTCTCCATGCCGACCATGTTGAGCACGATCTTCTGCGGGTCTTCCTCGACGACGGTCCCGACGAGGACCTGTCCGTCAGTTGTCTCGACCGTGACCATCCGATAGGAGTCAGCAATGTCGAAGCTGGGGTCAATTATATTGAGGAGAAGGTAATCGAGGTCTCCCCGATTCGATCCCGTCAAATCCGGGCCGATAACGCCACCCTCCCCATACATTTTGTGACAGGCGGAACAAAGCTGTTGTTTAACCACGCGTCCCCTGGATGCGTCCGCCATGGCCATGGCCTGAGGTGTGGCCATTTGCTTATATTTTTCAATGAGAGCCTTTTTATCGGCCGAAGGTTCTTCAACGCCATATTTAGAGATGAACGATTCTCCGAGCAAATCGCTGAGCGTGCGCGCCGTATACACCGGCACGGCTTCGCGAGGGATTTTGTTCTCTTCGAGCGCAGCGAGGAGCACCTCGGCATGGGATCTCCGGCCCGCCAGGGTCTCGACGGCCGCCCGTTGAGCCTCCGCATCGAATGAGGGGAAACGATCAACCAGTATTGCGGCCGCCCGGGTCGATTCTATCACGCGGAAAGCGCGAACAGCATCGAGGCGAAGCGCATTTTCATCCAGCAGTGCTTCCAGGACCGACAGGAGATCCTGCCGTTGCTGACTGACCAGCGAGGCCAGCGAAGTTCGTCGCGCTGCGATCTCCGCATTCGAATCTCTCAGGACTGCGAAGGCTCTCTGGATCGCCGACTCGTCCCCGAAGATCTGACTCAGTTGGGTCGCTAACTTCCGCACCTCGCTGTCTTCGCTTTCATCCAGATGGACGCTGAGGTCCTGCCATCCTTCAGGCGGCTCTAAATCGCGACGCCCCTCCAGTCCAAGGAGGATACCATTCATCAAGGAGGCCTGAAGCTGCGTGCCCTCTGCCTTATACAACGCATCGACAAGAAGTTTAAGAGACGCCTTCGCATCCATCTCACGCACTCCCTTCATGCGATGTTCCTCCAGGCTGAGGTTGCGGAAACCCTCGGGCTGCGATTTCCAAAGCGGATGTCCCTTTACGATGAGCTCCCGCACTGCGGGTTTCGTTGGAGTCGGAGCTGGTCTGCTCTCCCAATCGGATTTGTCATCTAAATTGGCCAGGATCTCCTCTTCGTCCGGGGCGCTCGAGTCGATCCCCTCCTCCGGTATCTCCACGTGGGCGGTCCAAGCGATGGCATTCAGTACCACCTTACGAAAGTTGTCATCCTGCCAATTTTTGTGATTGTGCGCCCCGGTGAAACCGAACCCCCTGCCTTTCCCATCCGGTCGTTCGTAGGCCCAGGCGACGTGCTGGATCTCGCCCGCAGCCACCGCCTTTCTCACATCGGGATTGCCGAACCTCGGTCCATCCGGACGAACCAAGGTCTCAGCCGGAGGATGGGCCGACAGAATAGGCGTGACCCCCTTCATGCCATCAACGAAACGCATGTGATAATACCATTCGTCATGAACGCTGAAGGGGACGAGGCCATTCACAACCGGGTGATCTGGAAAATCTTGGAAGCGCGGCGCCCAATGCGGATTTACCGACCAGTTCAACTCGCAATAACCGCCGACCCACTCGAGAACCTTCTTTCCCGGCTCCCCTATTTTAACCTCTGTTGCGAAGTGGATTAGCACCAGCCCGATTCCCTGCTTCATTAGCTTGTCGAACTCCTCCAAATGCGAATTGAGCACATGCCCATTCTGTCCCGAACAGAAGACTACAATAGTATCCGCATTGCGCAGAACTGAGCCATCCTTGGGATAGCCCACATCCGGCAGTACCGTTGCTTCAATCCCCAGACCGGACTCGTTCAGCCACTTCGCCAGCAGGATATTCCCCGCCCGATGTTCGTGCTCCATCGGGCCATGACTCTTACCTCCCGAAATAAAGACTACGTTCGCCTTGTCCGCCGCCACAATTGGAAGGGAGACTACCAGCAGCAAAAATACTTTTAATAATAATTTTAACCTCATTGTATTTATTGATAGGAATTTGCTTTTATGCGGCGCAACCGCAGAGGTGGGGGTTTTCAGGATGGCAATCGGACCACCCGGTTGTAAGTAGAATTCCTTCAAGATCCCACAGATCAGCGTGTACTAATAAACGAGTCAACGATTGATGGTCATCCGGTTCGCTGAGACTTATATCAGTTAGCACAACAATCCGCGGTTTGAGCGGGGCTGCATAGACATTCAAAGAAGCCATAAACACCGATAGACAGATCACGGAATACACCGAAGACACGGAACTCATCAATTTCATCATATGTAATCTCATCGTTTCATCACTTTTTGATTCGAAATACTTGTCTTCATCGTTTCATGCATTCAGCCAAAATCACGGAACGGGAGCGAAAATTATTCTGCGATAAGCGGTAAGATTATGCACACCGTCATCCGTTACTTCGCAGATCAGGTGAAAAGTCTTTCCGGCGGAATCTGCCGGGATTTCAATCGTTGCCTGACTAGACGAGCTATTCTTAACCTCAATCGCACCTTTGTAAGACCCCGCTTCAGGTTGAACCCACCATTTGTAGCTCAATGTATCTCCATCGGGATCGGTTGATTTGGACGCATCAAGTTTGACCGCAGCCCCTTGTTTGGGTTTCTGCCTCAGGATATCAAGGCTGTCATCGCCCTCAATGACAACCACGGGGTTCCGGTTCCCTTTACCCTCTTTTGCCCAGTCCATTCGGGCGGCAAAGTTGTTGAACGTGGCGGGGTAGAAGTGTTTCGCGTAGTTCTCACAGATAGTATGTGCGTCGCCCGTTCTGTTTGTGTATGAATAGCCATTCTTGTCTTCTCCCAGGCCCCATTCAGAATAGCCTCCCCAACCCGCCTGAGTGGGTTCGTCAGGGTTATTGAGTCCGTTCGGTGTGATATGCAGAAAAGACGGGGTATCCCCCTCAACACCAAAATGGTATTTTGGATACTGGTCGCCGAGGTTTCCGTGATGCTGTATATGAGCCTCATATTCAGGCCAGAGGCCTCTTTTTGCTGCTGAAACTTGATACTTCCATGCACATTCCTCCCAGATAAACAGGAGGTCGTCTGAAAAGTTTCGACGCATCCAGGCATGAGAACTGCCTTCAAAGCTGGCCTGGCGGCCATCGCCCTTAATGTTTGATCGGTCTTGATCCGTGATCGCAAACGCACGGACTTTGTGCAAAAACGCTTTGAGTTCCGATTCATTTCTGGTGTTCTGCACCTGCCAGATTGCTTGAGCAAGGGTATTGCCGCCGCCCCAAAAGGTGACCCAGATCGGACGCTCATCATCCTCATCCGCCAGTTTTATAATAAGGTCGCTTCCTGCGGAATTGTTTTCTTTTCCCAGGCGGGCTGTCCCTCGATACATGCTGCCGAACATCGTGCGATCTTTCAAATATTGGGCACTCGGCCAGTAGCCGACTTCCTGCCGCGCTTCATCCCGTGCAAATCCAGTTTGGTTGGATCGTTTCAGAAGGTTCGGCACATCTTTTTCATACGCCTCAATCACGCTGGTCGCAATATCGATGGAGTCCAAATGCTCATGCATGTCTTTAAACCCCCAACTGGTTGAAATGACAATTCCTTCAATTTCATACAGATCGGCGTGAACCAATAGACGCGTCAACGATTCCTGGTCATCCGGTTCAAAGTTTTTAATATCCGTTAAGACAACGATGCGTGGTTTCAGTGGGGCCGCACGGGCATTTAAAGAAACCATGCAGGGCGATAGCCAGGCGACGGAACAGATTAACAATACGAATTTCATGGATTTAGCAAAAATTTACCGAACCAATCCCTCTTCGAGCGGCTCGGTCCACTTCTCGTAGTTCCAACTCGCTTTCCGATCCCGGTTTTTGGGAGTGAGAGTCGGCGGGCAGTGGTAGCGATTCCTCAGGATGATCAGATCGTCCTTGAGCTTCCGGATCGTTTCCTCATTTTCCGGGATGAAATACTGGTTGATCATTTCATTTGGATCCTTCGAGAGGTCGAAGAACTCCCACTCGTTGAACGCTGGGTAGTAGATCAGCTTGTTGTTCCCGTCAGTCACTCCGAAATGGGGCTGGACGTTGTGGTTCGCGAGTTCGTGATAGGTGTAGAGAAACAGCTTCCGCCAGTCTTCCGGCGTCTCTCCTTTCAGGATCGGAACGAGGCTGCTGCCCTGGATCTCCTCCGGGATACCGATTCCGGCGATCTCCAGGAAGGTGCTGGCGAGGTCGATATTGGAGACGATGTCGGTGTCATTCACGACACCCGCTTCGACGACACCGGGCCAGTGCACGATGAAGGCAGTCCGAAGCGACTCCTCATACATGAAGCGCTTGTCGAAAAAGCCGTGTTCCCCCAGGAAAAATCCATGGTCGGCCATGTAGATGACGATGGTATTGTCCGCGAGATCGTTCTCTTTCAAAAAGGCCCGAATCCGTCCGACGTTCTTGTCAATCCCGGCACCGGACGCGAGAAAGTTTTTGAGAAGCACTTGGTATTTGAATCGGGACAGCTCCCTGCTCGGGTCGTTCCAATCCAGATTCATCGCTTTGAAGGTTTCCACGAACGGTTTGCGATAGGCATCCCAGGCCTTCCGTTGTTCCGGGTTGAGATCGCCCAGTTCGCCGGGGTCGCCCAGCAAGATTCCCTGGCCTAGATCCTCGTAGAGTGTCAGGGTCTGCTTGCGTATCGCCGTTCCGCGATAGGAGAAGTCGTCGAATAGGTTGGAGGGCTCCGGAATGGTCACGTTATCGTAAAGGTCGTATTCCTCCGGTCCCGGACACCACCCGTGGTGAGTCGCCTTGAACTGGGACATCAGCATAAAGGGCTTGCTCTGGTCGCGGCCGCTTTTCAGCCATTCGATCGTGAGATCGCCGACGATGTCCGAGTTGTAGCCGTCGACGGTGCGGGTGTCCTTGAGCCCGCCGGCATCACCTCTCTGGAGCAGGGGGTTGTAATATTCGCCCTGGCCCTTCATGATGTCGAAATAGTCGAAACCGGTCGGCACGGATCCGAGGTGCCACTTCCCGATGATTCCGGTCTCGTAGCCGCTTTTCCGGAATATCTTCGGGAAGGTTTCCTGGGAACCGTCGAAGTTGGAATTCCGGTTCCAGGTAACACCGTTGCGGTGTCCGTATTTGCCGGTGAGGATCGCGGCGCGACTCGGACCGCAAAGAGCGTTGGCCACGTAGCACTTCCGGAATAGCATGCCTTCGTCGGACAGTTCATCGATATGTGGCGTCACCGCGACATCCTTGAGAATCCCGCCATAGGCCCCGATCGACTGCCAGGCATGATCATCGCTGAAGAGGAAGAGGATGTTCGGGCGTTCCGCACTGACGATCGTTGTCGTGAGCGATGACGCCATTGCGAGAAGAAAGGCTATTTTCAGGGAATTCATTTTGTCAGGTAGCGATCGTTACTCTATTCACTCACTATTTTGATGGAGCCCCAGAACGCGAATTCCCAGGACCAGTCATTGGCGCGATTCTCGATTTCCAGGTCAAGGTGCTGTCCGGCAAATTCACTGAGGTCGAGGTCCAGCTCAAGCCATTCACTCTTCACCGTTTCGTAACTCACGATTTGATCGTGAATCACTTTCTTGTTCGCGAGGATCCGGAGCTGCCAGTTGCCGTGAGGATGGTAACTGGTCCGGATCTTCAGCGTGGTCGTCTTTCCTTTCGGCACATCGAGATGGCGGGAGAGAACGCAGGGCATTTTGCGGCTCAGTGGATGCGTTTGCACGGCGAACTCATTGCGGAATTCCGGCTGCGGACTGACTCCCTGTTCACCGACATCCCGGACTTCGAATCCGGGTGCGACCCGTTGCAGAATTCGTTGGGCCGCTTCTGGAGCCGGGCCTGCCTTCTGATGGTCTCGATGCGATACGGGTGGCAAGTCACCACTGACGAGGCGGCGGGCGACATGCTCCTGAAGATTCGTGAGCTTGCCGCGGGTGACGAGATCGAGTGATTTCTCGGGCTGCAGGGGAACCATCGGTTCGAGTGCGAACCAAAGCATGCGGGGAATGTTGTTGTCGTTTGAGTCTTCGCTGTGTTCCGCGAGGTTCACCAAAATTGGCCAACGCTGATCGTGGTCGATTCGCTGTAGGGCGGCGGCGAGATAGAGTCGGACCACCGGTGAAGGATCCTCTTTCGCAAGTTGGGCGAATCGGTCGAGGACGGTCGCTGATGCCTTTTTGTCTTCGCACAAGAACTGAATCGAAAAGGCGCGGACGTATTCATCCTCGTGGCTGAGAAACTTGAGGAGCGTTGCTTCGTCGAGGCTTCCAGTGACGTGGAGAGCCCAGAGGGCACGAAGCCGTTTCGGAGAAGTTTCCGCGTCGGTGAGCATGTCGTGCAGTGCCGTGCTGACTTCCGGGTCAAGCGGCCCACTCGCGGCGCGCATTTGCAGATTAAGGCGGGCAGCCCGCACATACCAATCATTCGAATGATCCTGCATCGAGACGAGATCGAGGTCTGACAAAGCGCCGAGGTCAGGGCGTTCGATGGGTTCAGCGCCTTCCGGCATGAGTCGGTAAATTCGTCCGCTGTCAGGGAAGTTGATTTTGTTCCCGCAAATATCAGTGTCGTGCCAGTCGAGAATGTAGACGCCACCGTCGGGGCCAATTTCGACGCTGAAGCCGACCCAGGCGAGGTCGTTGGTTGTCACGAAGTCTTCCCCATGGGTTCCGATAAAACTGGAACCCTCCGGTATCATGATATCGGTGAGGACCTGGTGCTGGTGAATATTACACATGAAGAGTTGGTCGCGGAACTCCGGAGGGAATGCATCAGCCAGATAAAACCTCGCGCCACCGTGTGCCGAGAGATGGGTGTGATCTCGAATCGTGGTAATGTAGTCATACACATACGGATTCAGGTGCGCCTTACTCTGCTTATGATAGTAGCCTCCCTGGACGATGTGAAAGAGGTGGGGAATGACACAGCAGGTGGCAAAGCCCTGGCCGACGTCGTTGAAATCGAAGCCCCATGGATTCGAGAGCCCCCGGGCGAAGACTTCGAACTCCTTCTTCGTTGGATGATAGCGCCAAATCCCACCGTCAATGAAATGCCGATCTTTGTCCGACGCCTCCGGCTTTCCAACCATCGATGAGGTGAAGACGCCGTGGCAACCATAGAGCCAACCGTCCGGGCCCCAGATGAAACTGTTGAGCGTTTCGTGTCGGTCTTGAATGCCCCAGCCGTCGAGGAGCACCTCAGGCTCTCCGTCCGGTTTGTCATCGCCGTCCGCGTCGGGAATGAAGAGAAGATTCGGAGGCGTCCCGACAAAGACTCCGCCAAACCCCGTGATGATCCCAGAGCTGAAAGTGAGCTCATCGGTAAACAATTTCTTCGTATCGAAAACGCCGTCGCTGTCGGTGTCCTCGAAAATCTGAATTCGCGTCAACGGTTTCTCAGCGTCGTGACTCCGACGGTCGACGTAGTTGTAATTCTCGAGAACCCAGACCCGGCCGCGGTCATCAAAGGTGAAGGCAATCGGCTCTCCGATGTCCGGCTCCGCTGCAAAGATATCGATCTGGAATCCATCCGGGATTTCCATTTTCGCGACCGCCTCCTGCGGCGTCAAAAACGGGGCATCACTGGTTTTGTGTTGCTTGAGTTCACCAAGGGCTGGAAAGGGGACTGAGGCGAGGAGGCACGCGACAACAGACAGAGTGCTGAAATTCCGAAGGGGAGAATGGTTCATTGTAAGAGGAGAGGGTGTTTAGAAAGGAGGTAGAGGAAAGGTGGCACGGATTTGCAATCCGTTGATCAAGCCCGGCCCTTGCATTGAAACGGATTGCAAATCCGTGCCACAGGAAAGAGTGGCGCTGAGTGAGCCACAGGGTGTGAAATGCAACTAGTCATCGTGAAACCTCCAACCCAGCTTTTCCCACTCTGGACAAACCCACCTGTCGTAATCACCAGATGGTAGTTGTGCCTTTACCGGATTTTGGCCAATGTATTGCAGACACCTCCAGAGATGCTGTGGGTCCCGCACAATGCTGTCATGACTTTCATCCAACCAGACCGTGCCGACGGCTTGACGAATCCGGTTAATCTCGCGGGCGCTTTGCCTCTTCCAGCTTTGTAGGATTTTCTCGAGACTCCATCTTTTCGGCTCAAGCGGGCGAACCAGAAGATGGACGTGATTCGGCATCATGACCCATGAGGAAAGATCAAATCGAGCGGGCTGCTTCCCAGCCTCGTCTAAGTCTGTGGTTCGTGTCAGGTCAAAAAAATGAAGCACACTTCGCAGGCAATTCCGGTGTGCCGAAGATCGTAAAAGACAGCCGCCAAGTCCCGCATCCAGCCATTTCTCTGACTGAGTCCCAACGAGACGATGCAGTTCAGCCAACTGCTCCTCTGTGTGAGGCTCAGGATTCTCGCGCTCCGAGTCTCGTTTTAGATCCTGGATGAGTTTTTGCTTTTCGATCGGCAACGCGTCGTGGAGACGAAAGGTGACAAAATAGGTCGCTCCCTCCTGACGCCAGTGTGGAAGATAACGCTGGTAAGTTTCCACGGGGAGGTCTTTCCGTAGCCCCTGGAAATCTGGTGGTGGATCGAGGTGAAACATATTTTTTCCAGTAATCTCTGTTGATGTGGCACGGATTTGTAATCCGTTGATCTGGGCTGGCATTTGCTTTGAAACGGATTGCAAATCCGTGCCACTTAGCAATGTCCTTACTTTGGGAGATCGACCTGCTCGGTTGTTTTTAGGTATTTCACAAGGTCGATGACTTGCTGGTCCTGCAGGGTGGGCAAGAGCCCTTCGGGCATCATGGACAGGGGTGAGACTTCGCGTTTCTCGATATCGCTTTTTAAAACCGTGGTGGTTTGACCAACGATTTTGAGGACGACGCGTTGATCGTCCTCCTGCGCCACGGTGCCTCCTAACACTTGTCCACTCTTGGTGTGGAGCGTGACGAGTTGGTAGGCCTCCGGAATGTCGGCGCTGGGCTCGATCATGTTGAGGAGGATGTAACTGAGGTCGGCCCGGTTCGAACCAGTCAGATCCGGCCCGAGGACACCTCCTTCGCCGTAGAGTTGATGGCAGGCGGCGCAGGAAGCGGCAAAAACGAGACGACCTTTCGAGGGATCGGCTTTGGCAATATTCCCGGGGGAGAGCAGCGCGGTGTAGCGCTCCATCAGCTCGGCCTTATCCTTTGACAATTCATCGAGATCACCAAACACCTCCGTGAAAGCGCTGCCCAACATACTCGACAGCGGCCGTGCGACGTGAGCTGGAATGTCTTCCTTCGGCAGCTTGCCATCCTTCAATGCGCCGAGAAGGGCGGTCGCGTAGTTCTTCCGCATCGCGAGGGTTTCGACGGCGGTCCGTTTCGCCGTATCATCCCACGTCGCATATCGCGAGAGGATCAACCGGGGAGCGCGTGAATCATTGATCGCACCAAACGCCCGAATCGCCGCGATGCGCATCGATGGATCATCCAATAAGCCCGGCAAGACTTTTGCCAACTCCGGATTTTGCTGGGTGACGAGGGCGGTGAGGAGCGTCTGTCGCTCTTCGGCGGGAGTTTCGGGAACGTTAAGCTGGGCAATGGCCCGCCCGGCCGCCGCTTCATCACCAAAGACCTGGTCGAGTTGCTGGGCCAGGCTGCGGATTTCGCCGCCCGGAGATTTTTGCAGCCCTGCACTGACTTGGCTCCATCCTTCCGGTGGCGCGACGGAGCGTCGACCTTCGAGTCCTCGCACCATTCCCCGGAGGAGCCCTTCCTGCGCGGAAGGGTCAGTGATTTTGCCTAACAACCGGACAAGGGTATTTAGCGTCTTCCCTGAATCCAGCTTCACGACTTGCAACTCCCGTTGTTTCTCAAAGAACTGGACGGACGCCCCCCGATCGACGAGGCGCGCATCGAATTCGGTGTAAGTGGCGTCCCTGGGATTGGGCTGTGCCGCGGCGGTCGGTTTCGCCGGGGCTTTTTGCTTTGGCTTTCGCACCGGCTTGTCGTCGAGGTTCTGTTTCAACTCGTCCTCTGAAGGTGTCGGTGAGATCACGCCTTCCTCGGGGACTTCGGCATGGGCGGTCCAGAGAATGGCATTGAGAACCACTTTTCGGAAACCGTCATTCTGCCAGCTCTTGTGATTGTGCGCTCCGGTAAAACCAAACCCGCGGCCTTTTCCATCGGGTCTTTCGTAGGCCCAGCCGACGTGCTGGCTTTCGCCGTTCGCGACGGCGCGGCGGACATCTGGATTTCCACTTCGCTCACCATCGGGCCGCTTTAATGTTTCCAGCGGTGGAAGGTCAGAGAGGATCGGGGTGATGCCTTCGAGATCGCCGACAAAGCGCATGTGATAATACCACTCGTCATCGACGCTGAAGGGTTCCACGCCGTTAGCGATGGGGTGATCCGGGAAGTCCTTGAAATTCGGTTTCCAATGCGGATTCACCGACCAGTTCAGATCACAGTAGCCGCCCATCCACTCCATGAATTTCTTCGCGGGCATCCCGACTTTTGCTTCGGTGGCCCAGTGGATCATGACCACGCCGGTGCCCTTTTTCATCAGCGCGTCGAATTCTTTCAAATGCGGATTCAGGAGATGCTTTTCGTGGCCGGTGCAGAAAACCACGATCGTATCGGCGTCTTCCAAGACGCGAGGATCTTCCGGGTAGCCGTCTTCCGGAAGCACGATCGCTTCGATGCCGACCTTGGCGTCGTTCAGTCGTTTCGCGAGGAGCATGTTTCCGGCGCGATGCTCATGAGCGCCGGGGCCATGGCTGGGCGTGCCGGAAATGAAGACGACGCGTTTCGTGTCTTGCGCTGATAACCCGGACAGGGCCAGGCACGAGGCGCAGAGGAGGGTGAAAAGGGATTTCATAGAGGGGGGGTTCGGAAGGAGAGGGGTTTCGTCCCCGCTTAGTTACTGGAGGTTTGCGAGTCGGATCGGTGATTCGACATTCTGGTTTATTCTGATTCAGGCACGCGGGTCATAAGGCCTCCTTTTCGCCTTTTCCGGTCTCGGCTCGCCGTAGGTTGCTTTCAGCACCTCTTCGACAATGGATCGGTTATCCCTATTACGAAATGCTTTCAGCATAGGGTCTCTTGTCCTGACCATCTCCGCTTCGAGAAGAGACTTCATCGCGGTGATATCGTCCGCGTGCCCGGCGACCCCGATCAGGTTATTGAGGCAATCGGGATCCTTTTCGAGGTCGTAGAATTCCTCTGCGATGCGGTAGCGAAAGAGGTCGACCCGGGCTTTGATTTCGGGATCGGTTTCGGCCGCCTTCTCCATCGCTTTCATCGCGAGGCCTTCGTTGTTGTTCCGATACCAGTATTCGTCATTGGCGAATGGATTGTAGATGTAGGCATACTTCGCGTTTTGCAGACAACGCATCGGAACGGCATCACCTCCTTGTTTGGAATCGATCGTCGTGAAGACCATTTCACGACCCGGCTGCGATTTCGCTCCCTTCAGGAGGGGAAGGAAAGAGGTCCCGTCGAGACCGTCCGGACCTCGCAGGCCTGCCGCTTCCATGAAGGTGGGAAAAAAATCAACGACCGAGACGAAGTAGTCCCCGTCGATTGTGCCCGGCTTCACGACGCCGGGCCAGCGAACGAGAAGCGGCGTGCGGGAACTGTGGAACCAGGTGTTGCACTTCGCAAAGGGCATCGCGAGACCATTGTCGGAGATGAAGAGCACGAGAGTGTTTCCGCTCTGGCCGGATTCCTCCAAAGCGTCCATGACACGCCCAAAAGTATCGTCGAGGCGGCGGGTGGAATTCAGGTAGGTTGCGAATTCTTCGCGCACTCCCGGAAGGTCAGGCAGAAAGCCCGGCACGGTGACTTCCTCCGGCGAGTAGACTTTGGAAGGCATTTCCGCACCCTCTCTAAGCTTCTCTGGATTGCAGTAGGGTCGATGCGGGTCATGCGAATTGACCATGAAGTAGAATGGCTTACCGGCCGCTTTCGCTTCTTTCAGAAAGGCGAGGGAGCGCTCGTAGTAAAGCGTCGGGCTTCGTCCGTCGCCGAGATCCTTCTGATCGAAGGCGTAGTCCCACTTCATCGTAGCCTTGGGGGTGGAGTGCCCCACTTTTCCAAGGATGCCGGCGTGGTAGCCCGCCTCCTGAAACGTCGTCACGACATCTGGCACGTCGTTTCGAGCCGGCATGAACCCCATCGCGCCGGAGCGATGACCGTATCGCCCAGTCGCGATGATGGCCCGGCAAGGCGCGCAGATTGCGGTATTCACGTGAGCCCTCTCGAAGAGCATGCTCTCGGCGGCAAAGGCATCGAGGTTCGGCGTCACGCCGTCCGGTTGGCCGCCATAAACACCCAGTGACTCGGAGTGAAGATCGTCTGCCGTGAACAGGAGAATATTGACCGGTTCGTTGGCAAATCCAGTTACCAGGGTCAGGCCGAGGATGGAAAGAAGCAGGAAAGCTTTAGTCATGATCTTAGGAGGTCTGAGTCAGGCTCCAATCCGGGAGATGCTTCAGGGCACCACCTTCGAGGGCGCTTTCGTGAGAAAGGATGCCTGTCAGGGTGATGTTCGCGGATTGAACGGCGTTCGGGTAGCCCTCGCCACTCCCGCGCAGAAGTTCGACGAACTGGTGCACAAGATGGGGGTGCGAGCCGCCATGACCGGCCCCCTGAGTGAAGCTGAGATGATCTTCGCCGTCGTCTCCACCGTAAACGCCGCCAGTCGTGAAGGGGGCGATCTCATCCGGAAGGAGCGCGGCGTAGTCGGGGCATTCTCTCTTCTCAGGAATCTCCGGCTCGGGTTTTTTTGCGGTGTGAACGACGAGAGGCTCGCCCTCAATGAGCGGCCACTCGACGGCCTTCTTCGATCCGTAGACTTCGAAGCTCTCGCGATACTGGCGGGCGACGTCGAAGAGCGACCGATAAACCTGGGCGCTGAGGTCCGAGTTTGCAAATTTGATGTGAGTCGTCTCGACGGCGAAGGGTGACCCATAGCAAGCGTGCATTTCCTCGCGGATTGTGCCGCTGGGGAAACAGCTCACGTACTCGGCTTCGTTGCGGGCGAGCCCTAATACGGGACCTACACAATGGGTCGCGTAGTGCATTGGGGGAAGACCGGGCCAGTATCCGGGCCAGCCGTCCATGTCCTGTTGGTGGCTTGCTTTGAGGAACTGGAGTTTGCCGAGCTCGCCGGTGTCGTAGAGTTCCTTCATGTAAAGAAATTCACGGGCGTAAACGACCGTTTCCATCATCATGTAGTGGAGGCCGGTCTCGGCGCAGAGTTCGACGATCGCTTTGCAGTCCTCTTCCGAGGTCGCCATGGGAACGGTGCAGGCGACGTGTTTTCCGGCACGGAGAGCGGCGAGGGTGTGTTCGGCGTGGTTCGGAATCGGTGTGTTGATATGGACAGCGTCGATTTCGGGGTCGGCGAGAACGTCCGCATAGTTGGTGTATCGCTTTTCGATGCCGAACTTGTCGGCAATCTCATGCAGCATCTCGGGATTCCGCTGGCAGACGGCGGTGATCTCGGCATTGGGGTGACGCTGATAGATGGGGATAAACTCGGCTCCGAAGCCGAGACCGATGATGGCGACGCGGGGGTGATCGATTGAGTTGCTCATGAGTTGAAAGGGGAATTTGTCTCTTTAACATAGTCCCCGTTAAATGGATTCCCTTCTTGAAGGCGTTGGTCAAATTTTATGCTGTTTCGGCCTTATTATTTCCCGCGTGATGGCGTAATCAGGTAACTTCTTGCGCTGAGGGAGAAAATTGCCGTTACTTTGCGCATGAAAAACCCTCTCCGTTTTCTTTTTGGCCTCGCCTCCCTCTTCGTTTTCAGCCTTTCTGCCGATGCTTCCACCAAAGTGGTCTTCCTGACGGGAGACGATGAATATCGCTCCGAGGAATCCATGCCGATGCTCGCGAAGATGTTGGAGCGGGACTATGGTTTTGAAACCGTGGTTGGTTTTTCGGTTGATGAAGATGGCTTTGTCGCTCCGGCGGCGGCTGAGTCTCTGACGATGGTTGAGGAGCTGGCTGACGCGGATTTGCTCGTCATGTATCTGCGTTTCCGCCGCCCGACGACGGAGCAATTCCAATACATCCTCGACTATCTCGCGGCGGGAAAACCGGTCGTCGCTTTTCGTACTTCAACTCATGCCTTCCGCTTTGCGTTCGATGCGGGGATGGAGGCCTGGGGTTATCAGAACGATCCCGAGGCGATTCACAGTCTCGGCGGGGGCGAGAATATCCGCGAGCTGCTCGGACAGGGGTGGATCACTCATCATGGCCATTTTGACGATGGGGAAAAACCGCTTACCGACGTGACGATTTGCGAGGGCAAAGCGGGGCATCCGATTCTCACCGGAGTGGAGCCTTTTCAAGCTTACTCGTGGCTTTACCATGTCGAGGGTGGGGATCACACCATGGCCGGCGATCCTGATTTACTTCTCGACGGGCGGGCTCTGCAGTCGAGCAAAATTGAGCGGAATGAGACCGACGAATTTCCGCTTACGAACCCGGTCGCGTGGACGAAAATGCACGAGGGTGCCGAGGGGAAATCAGGCCGCGTTTTTACGACGACGCTCGGGCATCCCTACGATTTCAAAAATGCCCACATGCGCCGTCTTGCGATTCAGGGGATTCTCTGGTCGCTCGGGAAAGAGGACCTTATTCCGGAGGGCGGGGTCAAAACGGACACGGTCGGTGACTACGCGCCGAATAACTCCGGTTTCGGGGACGACAAGTTTAAGCAGAAAATGAAGCCTGCCGATTTCACGGGGAAGGAGTGAGCCTTTACTTTAAATTGTAAGACTGCTGCGGGGAGGAAGCGATTTTCCAGGTTCCGGCGTGGAGCACGATGACAATGCCGTCGAGATTGGGCGGCATTTCGATATTCCACGATTTCCAGCCCGCTGACTTGTCGTAGGTGCGGAAAGCCTCGACATAGAATTCAAAGCTGATCCGCCGCTCGATGCCCCGCGCATTGTCTGCCCCGTTGATGTTCATCTCTTTGGGGCCCATGACTTCCAGACCTCGAAACTGATAGGGGACCGATTGCGCCCCCCATTTTGATTGTGAAAAGTGGAATCCATCTTTTTCGAAAAACATGGCTTCAAGACAGGCCTTCAAGGCTGGTTCGTAGGTCTCAGTGTTGTTCTCTTCTCCCTGACTGAATTTCAGCCATTTGAAGTCGGGGAGTTTTCCACCGGCAAGACCCTGGATTTTCCCGATCACTTTCTGCGTCTGGATTCCCACAGTGGTGCCTTTGCCCACCGTCATGGAATACCCTCCCAGGCCGCCGGAGGCCATGAGGGTAACAATGATCATGCGAACGAAAATTTTCATTCTCAGAGAGGCGGTCGCCCGGGGAAGGGGGAGGTGTCGGCGGAATTGATGGACCAGTCCCGCCCGTGACGAATGAGTTCAAGGCGAGAGAGGGACGGGGGAACTCCGCTGGTCCAGTTGTTCCATGCTTCACCATCGTTTGAGAGTCGAAACGACAGGGCGTGGTAGTCGTAGTAGAGCTTTGTCGAAATACCGAGAGCGGATTCGCTGGCAGCGACTTGGAGCGGGAATGGCCCCTTGAGCTTCAGCCCTTTGATTTCGCAGAAAATGGTGTCACCCCCGGTTCTCAGGCGGCAAAGATGGCCGCCATGTAGAGCGTCGAAATGTTCGGAAAGGAAGCGGTCGCGGACGGTCAAATGTCGGGGGTCGCTGGCGCTAAATGATGAGCCCACCGGTTGTGGTTCCACCCGCGCGGCAAAGCGGCGCTGAACGCTTGTGGCAATCTCACTGATCCGTGTTTCAAACTGCGACAATGACATCGACGTCGCCGCGCTGTTATCCGAGTCCTCAACGGAACCCACGAATAACGAGGATGAGAAAGGAAGCGTGAGAAAAACACACCCTCCGATCCATTTTAGAAACGATGACATTGACTGAATTGTAAAAATTATTGTAAATATAATAATTAATATCACTTAGTCAAGCGGAGTCCTGACTTAGAAAACCGGCCAATCCACGAAAGCTTCGGTTTGAATCCCGTCTGAATTGAGTTAGAATCAATGCTCGATCTTAGTTTCACGGAGGGGTGGCAGAGTGGTCGATCGCGTCGGTCTTGAAAACCGAAGTGCCGCAAGGTACCGTGGGTTCGAATCCCACCCCCTCTGTTTAAAAGCCTCCACCTCCGCTCGCGGGGGTGGAGGCTTTTAATTTGTGGGATCGGGTTCGAACCGGAAGTCCGGCCCCGGAAGTTCGACTCGGATTTCTGCGGACGCGGAACGGAGAGAGCTGACAAAGCCGAAGGCGACTCGGATAATCCCACCCCTTCTGTATGGAACCGCGGGACTGGATTTGAACCGGAAGGTCGGCCCCAATAGTTCGACCGCGAGCGCAGCGGAGAAATCTCGCGAACCCCGCGAGCGAAATTATCCCAGCCCCCTCTGTTTTTTAGTCATATCGATCACATCGCCGAGCGCAGCCGAAGACCGAGGAACAGTTCCCAGTCATTTGTCGGATCCGGGGGCGGGATTGTTAATGAGCTGGATGCTCAATATCATCGAAGAGACATTGTGCTGCCTCGGCAGTTTGGTCTGGATTAAAGGGTTTCTTTGCTCATTCATTCGAGAATTGAACCTGGTTATTCCCAGCGACGATTGACCGGATGAGTTAGAATTCTCGCGTGAAAGAAAAGACGAAATTACCGTCGTGACTATCTTTACGAGCGCGATCAAAACAATTCTTATTTTTGGGCTCCAATCATTCGGTCCCTTCTCGATACAGCAGTGGACTCATTCCCGCACGACCTTGAAATAGTCGACTAACACGGTGCTGCCCATCGATGCCCCAATGCCGACAGGACCTGCGGCAGTTGAGGAGAAATCTCCTTTCAACTCGCCACGTTTTCTCCCGTCCACCTTCACCGTGATTGATTCAGGCTTTACCAAAAGCTCGAAGTCGTAAGTCCGCCCCAGCTTCAAGTCACCCTGCTCATCGAAAGCATCCTGCTCTCCTAATGGCGTGCCGGGATCGCCTAAGCGCATCGTTTTAGCATTCACATCCCAATTAAAAATTACGATTCCGCTCTTCCCGAAATAGAACCGAAGCGACCCGTCGGTTTCGGCCCGTGCTTGAATCTGAAAAGGAGGGCGAAAGCTCTCGCGGCTTTGAAGGGGGGCATTTCCGGAGTTGGTATGAATGAGGAATTTATCTTCGACCTGACTGATTTCGCACTTCTCGTGAGCTTCGTATTCGCCGCCTTCCCCGAGAATGACGACTTCGCTGATAGTGTCTGTCTGCTCAGCGCTGATCTCGCCACTCTTGAATGCGGCGAGTTCTCCTCGTGCCTCATCAGCTATGGTTGAGACCTTTAAGGCCTCGTCAATCTTGCCCTGCTGGGTCAGAGCCTTCGATATCTCTTCGAGTTGCGAGAGGTAATCTGCATAAAGCATCGCTTCCTGAGGAATGATCGCAGAATCTGCTTTTGTTGATTCCCGCTCATAGATCGCTCGCAGCTCATTCAATCTCGGCAGTGTGGTTGCTGAGGCAGGCTCTTCGACACGGTTCCGAAACGCGCTGCGCTCGTCTCGCACTTCCATGAGGGTCTTGAGGTTTCCTTTTTCCTGCTCAGCTTTTTCCAACTGTTCAAGGGCTTCGTCATATTTTTCCTGCAGTTCGGCGAGCGGCTTTCGAAGCTCCGCTCTCATGATATCGAGTTCGAGTTTTAGCGCATCGGGAGTCGGTGAGGTTTCCTCCGCCGGACAGGAGACTGCGAATCCAAGGATTGCCGTGGTGATGGACAAGGTGCGTAAAAACGGTGCAGAAAAACTCATTGCTGAATACCACCAGAAAGGGAGAAGACGGTCAATGCAGAAGCCGTTCGTTTGCGCGGGTCACCTTCACAACGAGATCACCCGCCTACCAACCAGTCTCTTACGGCGGCGACATTTTCGAATTCGGGAATCCAGTCGAGCTCGGGCGGGAGATCGGTCGTGAATTCGCAGCGCAGGCGGACGGGGTGGGCTCCGGAATCAATCGCAGCGTGTTGATTGTAAATCCGATCATCGACAAGGATCGTTTCTCCGGGATTGAGGTGGTATTTCTCATAGCACGCTCTCAGCCCATCGACCTTGGAAGTGTCGTGCATGAACTCTCCATGCTGCACGCATTCGATCGTGAGAAAGTCGGTCACGGGTGCGAGGATGTGGTTAAGATAGGCCGTTTTCGCTTCGACATCGAAGGTCGCTGATAGGGTGAACTGACGGTAGCCGAGGGCATCGAGCTCTTTGAGGACTTCGATCACATTTGGGTAGAGCGGTCGATTTGTGAAAAAGCTCTGGTCGGCACAGAAATCCCGATCCATTTCGACGCCCTGTTCCGGGTGCGTTTTTAATTCGAGGGCGCCATACTCCGGAAGGATCGGAAGGACTTCGGGGAGCTGCTCCCATTTCAGGTCACGGTATTGATCCTCATAGTTGGGATGCTCGGTCAAAAAGTGGAAATACGCGTAGTTGAGATCGGCGAGGACTCCATCGACATCCCAGAAAATGGTTTTGACCTTGGTTCTGTCGGTTGGTTTCGGGATGGAGTGGCTCATTGGTCTGCGTTTCACTGTTTACTCCGGAATCCGAAACGACAAATGAAGAAAGGGGGGGGATTGCGGGTTACGGAATTCGAGGGCGCTGGAGGAAGCATCTGTGGTCTCTTTTTACTTCACGAAAATCCATGTCCGAAATGGAGCTATGCTATGGGTGTCTCCCGATGCGGGAACGCGTCCTGAAGATTTATCGCCTTCGGCTCCTATTGATCGAATCCGCATTCCTGAGCACATGAACTCCAACCGAATCACTCCACCTGCTCTTCTCGCTATCGGCGGGGGCTTTATCTTTGCGGCAGGAATTTTCCTGAGCGCGGGGGATTTCGTTGGATTCCCGTCCGAGTCGTACACGATCACGAATCACTTTATTTCCGAACTGGGGTGGAAGCGGGTTTCGCCCTCGGCTTCTTTCTTTAACCGGGGCCTGGTGATTTGCTGTCTTAGCTACCTCCCGATGATGTGGATGCTGGGCCGCGAGATTGGAACGCGACTCGGGTATGTGGCGATGATGAGCGGGATCATTATGCTTGGAGCGGGCGTGGCGGTGGGGCTGCTTACTCTCGATGACCTCAAGCCGCATCTCATCGCGGCGGGAGTGTTCTTCTGGTCTTATCTCGTGACCGCGATCCTTTTCAGCCTCGCTTTTCTGAGGCGGTGGAATCGGGTGCCTTCGGGAAAGATGGTCGCCGTCGGAGTGATCGCCAGCATTTGCCTCGTGAGCTTTCTCGTTTTTCCCAAAGAATCCGCGATTCGTTTTATCAAGGATCCGGAGGGTTTTCAGCGGCCGGATTTCTGGGTTCTGGTCGTTCTTGAATGGAGCGTTCTGTTTTCCGTGTATCTCTGGGGTCTCACGGCGATTTTTGTTCTTTGGTCGCGGGAACGGGTGCGGGGGGTCTAAGCGGATATGAACGAGGACAGGAATGTCCTCGCGACGGGCGGGGAAAGATGGAGTGCTCAGGCCCGCGAGTCGAGCTGGAAGACCTGTCCGGAAACGTGCTCTGTTGTCGCGAGGAAAGCGATGAAGCGAGAGGCTTCTTTCACTGTATTAAAACGCCGGAGCTGATGCCTCGTGAGCGCCGTCTCCTTTGCTTCGCTGGAAAGCCCGGCGGTCATCTTCGTTTCAAGAAAGCCGGGAAGGACGCAGTTGATCCGGAGATTCCGTTTTCCGAATTCTTTCGCAAAACTTTTCGTGAGCCCAACGAGGCCCGCTTTGGCGGCGGCGTAGGCCGTTTGCCCGGGGGGAGGATGATCTGCGCTGTAGGAACCGATGTTCACAATGTGGCCGTCGCGTTGTTTCATCATGATGAGGGCGGCGGCCTGGCTGCAGAGGTAGGCTCCCTTTAGATTGGTGTCGATGACATCTGACCACTCGGATGGACTCTGCCGGGCGAGAAGACTGTCGCCGGTAATCCCGGCATTGTTGACAAGCAGATCGAGGCGCTTGAGAGCGGCAAAATATCGGCTCACGGAAGCGGAATCCCTGACGTCGAGTTCGACGCGGGAAGGGGTCATGACCTCGTAGGAGGCGGCGCGGAGAACGACCGCAATCCCGCTGGCGAGGTCCCCGTTGCCACCGGTGATGACCGCTATTTTACTACTCAAAAGGAGGGGACGAATAAAGGAGCCTAGTCGAAGACGCTTTTGACGGTCTCGCCGAAGACGGTGCCGGGCTGCTCCGCCGGAGCGGAGGTGTCGGCTGGCGCAGGCTGTGACCCCCGTGGCGTCGCAACGATGGCGTGGGCGTCGTAACGGAAATCAGTCCGGCTGAGCTGGCCGATGTAGCGGATCGCTTCGGTCATGGGGACGCTTCGCAGACTTAACGAAATGAGAACGTTTTGGCGCTGCTCGCTGGTGCCTTGATAAATGAAGTTGGGAACGACTTTGCCCCCGGAAAGCTCTTCGGCCCGGTCGGTGAGGTAAGTGAGGACATCGCCAATCGGGGCATCAGTGACATTGAGCTCAGGGATGATGATCTTCGCGATCATCGCCTCGGTATCGTTTTTCGGCCCGGATCCCTTCGCGATTTCAGCGCGGCATTTTCCGGCGTAGTTTCGTGCGTAGACGTATCCCGGCTTCGCTTCGAGCACTTTTTCGAACTTCTGAAGTGCGCCCATGTAATCCTGCTGTTTGTAAAGAGCGACTCCTTCATTGAACACAGATTGAAGGGTTTCGCCCTGGGCAAAGGCTGAAAGGCCCAGCACCAAAGCGACGATGAGGGAAACCGAGGTAGAGAGTGACTTCATATTCAGTAGGGATGAGATAGGGGTAGGATTGGCTAAGTGCTCGAAACCGTTTCCCT
>Ga0222653_1000562_pt1 | contig 21019 bp, 22 predicted proteins | sample AntAcemetagen419_FD_179856 | JGI IMG/M metagenome (GOLD analysis project Ga0222653, IMG submission 179856) | Saline water microbial communities from Ace Lake, Antarctica - #419 | ecosystem: Environmental > Aquatic > Non-marine Saline and Alkaline > Saline | place: Antarctica: Ace Lake...
TTGCAAAGCGGAACAATCGGTCGTAAAAGGCTGAGTGAGTTCTTCAATGTCAATACTTTCCGATGCTTCGCAGCCGTTTTCATCGGTAACCGTAACACTGTATTGGTTGCTTCCGGGTGCTGGGTCAACAGACACTTGGCAATCGGGATTTGAGATTGAGAGACCTGTATTTACATTTATCCAATTGCAGCCGTCCAGTGCATTGGGTCCTAAGTAATCTATATCGAGGTCAACGAGGTCTCCTTCGCAAACGGTTGATGGAATGGAAGATTGGATGGAGAATTCGGGCAATGGCTGCACTGTAACTGTTATCTGCCCTGTGCCGATGCAATCACCTCCGTAGGAAATGATGTAATCGCCAGGAGGGGTGAGGCCTTCTTGGGTATCCCAATTCAAAGTAGATCCAGAAGTGGTGTATTGACCAGGGCCATTTCCTGGTGTAGGGCATCCGAGTGGACAAGAATCAAAAGTAAAGGTTCCGCCAACTAGTGATGCGTTGAGTTCGACTTCGGCATTCACACAAACCTCCTCATCACCCGTGATGACTGGGATGTTGGGAAAAGGAATATCAATAGTTATGCATTCAAAATCAGGTCCGCAATTATTTTCAGCTTTAATCCAAAGTGTGTACTGTCCAGGTTCTGCGATCCATTGATAAGAGCAAGCGGCAGTAGGGTCGCAATCGGCATAGGGAGGGGAAGGAATCGTATTCGCAATGGTTGCGACCAGAGTAGCTGACGGATTGGCTGGGCAATTGCTTAAAAACCCTTCATAAACCCTAAGTTCAAAGTCTATAAGTGGTTCCCCACAATCCTCAATGCAAAACCACTCGTCAAAACATATCTCATTTCCTTCGCAGGCGTTGGTATATGGCCCAGTAATTTGGGTTGATAAAGCAGGTGGTGCGCCAAGTGAGATGGTTTCCTGTGTTGTAAAAGTTCCACATGAATTGGTTGCAGAAAGCTCAATATTATACGTGCCAGGTTCGTTGAAATTTATAGTTGGCTCAGGACTATTCTGATCACTACCAGATGAAAAGGACCATGCATTATTTACATTCTGTGTACAGGGCTGCTCGGTGAAATCTATGCTCCAGTTAAAATCTGTCTCACAGTCATTTAGGAGAGTAGTCAGATTGTCTAGTGTAATTATCGCTGGTGCGCAATCCAGCGTCGTATCAAAATTAAATGCGGGTATAGGCGCATCTTCTATACATATTTCATGTGTATCCGTTGTCGGACCGCAAGGGTTCGTTGCCGTCAATGCAACCGTATAATTTCCAGGGGCGGCATAACTATGGCTCTGAGGGTCATTTGTGAAAACAATAAGGGTGGTTCCATCACCAAAATCCCAATCATACTGCGTGGTAGTGCTGCAACTCGAATCATGTGCTCCAGCTATGCTATTGTTTTCAAATGTCACAGATGTATTTGCGCAGGCTATTTCCGGTCCATCTAATGCAGCCACTGGGCTGATGTAAATCCTAACAGGTGTTATGGTAGCAGTAGAGATATCACAGTTGTTTTCTGCCGTAATGGTATAAGTAAAAGCATTTGTAGGTGTGCCGCAAGAAGTCACTTCATAAGTATGACAAAGTTCACTTGGTGGTGGGTGATTGTAGAACTCAGTTGGTGAGCCATCACCAAAATTTACAGTATAGGTGGTGGTCTCGTGGTTATTGATGAAATTATTTACATCAAAACAAAACTCTACTGGTCCACATGCCGTCGTACTGGAGGTGAGACCTGCTCCCACCTGTGGATTAGTGATGTTAGATACGATATAGGTGTGCAGGATAGAGCAACCGTTCGGCCCAGTTACTTCATATCCTAAGTTAAAGACACCTTGACCATAAACGTGGTTGACATTACCGAGGGGATTTGAACCACTGAGCAGAGGGCTTCCATCTCCCCAATTAAGCGTATACGTAACTCCTGTGATGTTTGGGCTAGGTACTACGACAAGGTTAAACGTATCATCTCCTGTACATTGCGTAAAATTAAGCAGATTATTAAGGGCGACATCGGGCTGAGGCAAAACAGTAATGTTCTGTGTTGTGGTTCCAGTGCATCCTTGAGGAGTGGTCATTGTAAGGCTAACTGTGAAATTTTGATTCCCTGTGCCGACATTACTGAACGTATGAGAAACAGAAGAACCGTTTGCAGTTTGTCCATCTCCAAAATTCCAAGTGTACGTCGCACCTAAAAAGGTGTTGCTTGCCGAATAAGAAATGGGAGTTCCTGAGCACACAGGTCCATTTGGTGTAGAGGTAAAACCAGCATCGACAGCAATTACCGTTACTGGTATCGTTTCAGAATAGGGTCCGCCAGAACCATCTGAGAAAATTATTTCAATCGCACTGCTAGATATGAAAGTATACCCCGACAAATCACTTCCACTTCCTGCAGCGCCATCAATGGATGTTATTTGAATAGGGTTTGTATACCCCGAAAAGGCAATGTAATCCGCCAAACTTTCCCCTTCGCAAATTCCAGAGCTGCACTGCGGACAATTAACGCTCTGCCCAGATAATTCTCCAGCGCTTAAAAAGAGTATTGCGAAAAGTGAAAATAGGGAAACGTAATAAGCTCTGGCCATAGCGGTTTTGGTTGTGAACACAAAGATAGAAAACACTCAGCATTATCCTATGCCGCGCAATTTGTGTCAAACGACACAAGATTTCAATTTCAAATCTTAGTCTTACTATTTTAAATCTAGTTATTGCCACCCTTAGTTTAATCCAAAATCAATGAGCAAAACTCATTTGAACTAAATTTTCGCTCCCATGATATCAGTTTTACTTTTTGTTATTTTCAATTTTTGTCAATTCTTTCACCGTCTAACGGCAAGCAATCCGCGACTTTGTGATGTAAAAAGATTTGTAGACGGTGATACCTTTTGAGTAAGCGATGGAAGTAAAAAGGGATTAAAGTTGAGACTGATCGGCATCAATTCACCTGAACCTAGGGCGTACTTCAGTAGAGAAAAAGAGCCTTTTGGAAAAGCGGCATCTGCTCATATGATCGAGCTCATCGGAACCTCACAAGTGCAACTGGAATTTGATGTGGATTCGCTCGATCGATACAGGCGGGCCTTGGTTTACGTCCTTTTTCCCGACCGGACTTTTATCAATAAGAAGATGGTCGAAGACGGCTACGCTCAAGTAGCTACCTACCTACCTGCCAAATCTGAAGTATGCGGATCAATTTATAAAGGCTGAGCGGCGGGCACGCAAAAAGAATAGGGGGCTTTGGACTGGTGACAATGTAGAGTATCACTTTCATAGATATCTAGACTATTTATTACAGAAAGAGAGGATATTTCGTAAATTTGGATTCAACCAGAACCTGCGATGATGGAACCATACTGATTTTAATTATTTACCGCTGATGGCATTAACGAATTGATACTCGTGGTATAAAACTGCGAACAGTTCATCAGCGACGAAAAAAAAGAAACCTCTTGGGATACTGTCAAAAAGCCATTAAGTGCGGCTGAAAGTCCCGAGATTAAGTCTGCTAGAATGAATTTGTCTTTGTATTAATTGGAATGCAGTTGAATCAAAAATTTACGTCGTGTGTGGTATTGTGCGCTATGTGCTTGCTTCTTGCCAAGGCGGCATTCAGTCAAGGTTGCGATGAGAAGATGGCTGCCGCTCTGTCTGCTGATTTGGTGCTGGCGGAGAGCGAGAGTATTGAAATTTCATCACGTGATATTCGCAAGAACCTGAACCGCGAAATTGCAGCGCTCAAGCAGACATTATTGGAGAACCTCTCTGCCCGAATATTGCTCGAAGTGAAGAGCAAAACGTCAACTAGAACTCGAGAGACCACCGATAGCTTCGAGGATTTTTACTACTCCGAAACAGAGATTACCTCCGAAATCATGCTTTCGAATGGGAAGTTTGATCATTGCCTGGACAAAGAGCAAGGAAGGCTCTACGGTGTATATACCCTTGACCCTGTGGCCACGGCAAATGCCACCATTAGAGATGCGGAACTTAGACTGATCAGAGTAAACCTAGAGGTGGAGCAAGCGATGGAGAATGATCAAACGAATGACCCGTATCAGTACCAATCGAGAGCTGATGATATCCGAAAAGATATGACCAAAGCCATTTACCTCTATCCCGAAGTTGACCTGTCTACCATCAACTTTAGCTTGAATAAGTTTCAGGTGAATTTTGGAAAACTCAAACAACAATCAGACGTAGATTCATTTGCTGATGCATACTTGAGCGCACAGAACGCCATTGCTAAAAAGAAATTCTCAGATGGAATCGCTCAATTGCGGGAACTCAACATTCGATACCCTCACCGCCAAGAAGTAGTGGCATACCTCAATGTATCCGAAAGTCAATATGAAAGCCATATTGAAAGGGAAGTAAGCCTTTTGCGTGCCCGCAAGTCTTACCAAGAGGCCTTGGAATCGTTTCGGCTTTACTGCAATACCATGGCTTGCACCGAGGACCAAAATGAAACAATAGACAACATTAGACAAGACTATTTTGCCGACTCTTACGAGCAGTTTGAGACGGCATTGAAGTTCGATAATCTGCCAGATATCGGAAAGTATCTTTCTATACTGCGCAATTATGCGGACGTAGATTCAGGGACTTATCGAAAGGCAGAATCCCAATTTCAGGAGTATGAGCTGAAGAAGGAATTGGCTTTGGTCAATAGGGAGTTGGATCAGGAAAATTACCGCACAGTTCTCGCGATGGCGAACAGACTCAGGTCTTCGTTTGGATATGACTTTACTGAAATCAACCGGATCAAAGAGCAGGCTGAGAAAGAGCTTTTTCGTGGTAAAGTGAAGGACGAGCGTAAGACCAAGAGGATGCATATGGCTGTTGTACTTGGTTTGGAATCACGCTCCAACGAGACTGCCGATTTAAATGTTTTCCCCAAGGGTTTCACTCACTACACGGTGGGCTATTCTTTTGGTTTGTACAAGAAGTTCAATTACTTCAAAAGTTACCGCGGTGCTTACCCCAAAGGTTCAGATTTGGTAGGATTCAAAGTAAGGTTGTTTGATCACCAGACCTATGACCCCATTCCTTGGGAGGAAGGCAATGAAATTCAGAGCAGCGCCCCCGATCGGTTTTCAGCGGAATTACTCTTTGATGGTACGGCCATATATGGTTTTCACTACGGCGGGGGACTCATATTCAAAGAAGTGGGTAGTATCGATCAATACCATTTCTGTGCCGAATTGGGGCTGCGCATTCCTTTGGGCCCAGTTTCCTTTCAAGGGAATTTACGAAGCGATTGGATCGATGATGTGCCAGTATACAGAGCGACCGTGGGAATCTTTGCCGAAATTGATTTTTGGCGTGATTTCGGAAAGAAGGATCGGGACAAGATCAAGGCCAATCTGGGTTTTTAGGGGTAGGAGCGTGAGTAGGGTGTGGGTTGCACAGAGTGCGCTGTTCCGATAGCTTTCGGGATCTTCGCTTCGAAGCACGCTGAAGCGACGAGGGAGGCCGCTGAGGATCGCATCCATGTGCCGCCGAATCTCCAGCGGAGGAGCAGCGATCGGATGAGAAGCGCAGAAATGACGCATCTGCCTCCATCGGTAAAATGTGTATCTGTTTAATTACACACTATATTCCTGCCTGACGCTGTAAAGGTCTTATGCTTGCCTTCCTCAAAACAACCGTTCAGGGGATGGGAGCAAGTTATCGGGCCAACATGTTTATCTGTCTTCTGAAAATTTACTCTTTTGGGGCAAACATTTGCTTTTCAGAGTCGAAAAAAATGATGAAAGGGCCGTTAATTCCTGCTCATCATCCAAAGATTTACTTTTTTGGGGCAAACATTTGCTTTTTTGGGTCGAATGATAGCTATGGTTGGGAGCAAAATTTCAAATTACTCACCGAACATTTGCTTTTTTTGTCGATTGATATCCTGCTTTGCCCCATCGTTTGTTCTTTTCCCCGGGTTGATTGGGCAATTCAATTCGATTCAGATGATTGTCGGGATGAAGGGTAGAGGAAGAGCAGGTTATTGGCTTAACTTCTTATTTGGGTGCTGTCGGACGTCGAAAAAGGAAAGGATTATTATTTTTTCATCACGCACTCTATATAGCAAGCGCGTCTGTGGAGAAAGTTGAAAGCCTCTTATAGTGCCATTTTCAATTTGCCCCATGCTTGGGTAGTTTTGTAGAAGCTTAAAGATTTCGTCTGTTTTAATTACAAATTGCTTGGCGGTTTGCGGGCCCCATTTTTTGTCTATGTAATCTACTATTGCATCGAAGTTTTGCTCAGCTCTTTTGGTTACAAAAACCTGCATCAATACTTCTTTTTGACGTCATTCCACGAAGTCAGATTATCATCGTCCTCCGAATCTTTATAGGATTGATACACTTCTTTTCTCTGGTCTTCCGACAAAGACTCCCAAATCTTTCCGACTTCAGGGTTTTGGCTCTGTTTCAAAAAATCATAGACTGTCCGTAGTAGCTCTTCGTCTTCTATTTTTTCTAAAATTCTGAGTAAGCTTGATTTGAGTTCTACAGTTCCCATTAGTTTTATCGTTTTACCGAATTTACAAAAATAAAGAGGATTGGGCGTGGTATAGGGATCTTTTGCGAGGTGTAAGCAGCCGATGCCGAAGTGAAGTTCTACAAATAAAGAAACCACTAACCAAAACACGATGAAAGCGATTTCTTTTGTGATGGAATCAAGTACCGCTCCGAAAAAAAGGCGATGAGAGACCTCGATACGCTTTGTGCTCACGCGAAAGATGCGATTGCACTGGAGTATAGCATGGGGAAGGGGTGAGCCATGTACTACCAAACTTATTCGTGTCAATTCGTGTCCATTCGTGGACGAAATGCGAGCTTGCGAGCCTAACACATCTTGCCCTTTTGTGCCATAGGCTTCAGGCCTCAGGCGGATGACTTCGTGGTTCACTCAAATGAGCTTTAGCGAACCGACGTGCTACCAAACTTATTTGTGCCTATTCGTGTCCATTCGTGGACGAAATGCGAGCTTGCGAGCCCAACACCTTACAACCCCCTTCTTAGTGGATCAAAAAAACCTCCATCCCTTTACAATTACAGAGGCTTTAAAACCCAACGTTTAAGAGAAAAAACGCTTTACGCTGCCATCACCACCGCAGGATCGCTATACGCGCTATTGTCATTGTTTTGTCACGGTTTTTTTGAAGGGAAAAAACACGCGCCAAAACCTTACGTTTATGGATATCTTTTTTTACCAATATGTAATGCCTACGGCATAGGTTTCACCATACAAAACCCGGGGTTTCGCTGTGCGAGGCCCCGGGCTGAGAATTATGCCCTTTGAGGGCTGTTTGCATTATTCACCTTTTACGGTGGCTTGCGAAACGGCTGTGAGGACTCCGCCGGTGACGGCCAGATGGACCGCTATGGCTGTGACTACAGCTGGAGCTGAGACGGGCGCGGTGAGGATTGCTCCTCCGATTGCTGCCAGTGCCAGACCAATGTCGCGAAGCACTTTGAAGAACTTGGGCGTGGGGCTTGAGACCCTTTGCAGCAAGTTCTTTTCTCGCTTGCTTTTCATGTCTGTATTTTTAGGGTTAATAATTGTCCGCTGTCAAGGATCGGCAGGACCAGATCCATTAGTTTTTGCATGGCCAATCTCGACTTTGTTCCCATACCGGGGCCTACTAGTTCCGTGACAGGTGCAATGCAGCCGCGTAAGTCGCGGAGGGCATCGTTTGCCGGGTGGAACAGGATAAGCTCTCGGTTGGGGACGTTTAGAATTTCGAGATGGAGTCCGAATCGGGGGCTTTGTCTTTTGCCGAGGGAATAGGTTCCCTCAGGTATGCACGAGACAGACCTTTGGTTTTGCCTCCAAGGAAGTTCGATCGTCTTGGCGATGACTTTCTTGTCGGCGATAAGGTAACCGTTGGTTCCCGAGTGACCGTATATTCGGATAAGAGTGAGCTGCATGGCCTATACGTGATCTACGCCCACGAGGGCCATTGCATTTCGTCCTCCATCATTGAGGGCGTAATACTGACCGTTTACTTCCTGGTAGAAGCCGATTCCAAATGCCACCAAGATGGTTTTGGTCGATCCTGCCGTAAAGGTCAGATTGAGTGATTGGGCGGCTTCGACTTGATTGCCGTAGGGGATTTCTCCCGTTTCGGCGATGTCGAGTACGAAGTCTTCGGTAGTCCAATCGATTTCAGCGACAGCCGAAGAGATCTTGAAATGGGTTGCCCCTTCAAGTTCGGCAACGGCCACATCTGGAATAAGCTCGGGAATGCTGATATCGGCCGTACCTGCGGCACGGTCAATCAAGAGTTCGAACTGTTCCTTGAGGGTCGATCTCATCGACTGATTGATATTAAATTCGTAGTCAAGGAAATTTGAGAACTCGCCGAGTTGCAGTAATCTTTCCCCACGGGCACTTGTGGGGTCTGATTTTACTACTCTGAGGGCGAGCGTAACCAAGCGCGTGTAGGCGCGGGCATCGGAAATATCCTTCGTTGCCACGGCGAAGGCATTTCTAATCAAGCGCGCTGCTTTTCCCGCTCGGGCGAACTCTGCCCAGTTTTCGCGAGTACGCTTAAAGCGCTTGTCTCTTTTCATTTTATCACCCGTAAGGGATGTGGACATACGGACTTCATCTCCGTTTGCTGTTTTTGCGAATGTGAGGTTTCCGACTTTTCCGCGGATCCTCACTATACCTGTTTGTCGTCCCATTATATTATAGATTATGGGTTTACAAATGCACCGTTCGATTTGGAAAGATGCGGGTCGACGCTTTGCCGACTTGGATCTAAAACGGGGTGTAAATGCATGTATTTCAGGCGTTGGCCGAGTTGGATGCCTTGGGTATACTTTGTCGTTGAATGGCAGAAATCGGCTGGGTTTGGTCGAAAAGACCGAAACTGGGGATGGTGTCCGTCCAAAAATGGCCAAAACGACCACCAAAATGTAGTCGAACCTTAGTTGCCCCCGAGTTGCCCCTTAGTTGCACTGGAGTTGGTACCCTTGAGCACCCTAGTTGGAGTGGACTAAAACGGGAGTTGGATGGGTGTTTGAATGAAGATGCTTCCAATCGGCTTAGGCGACTGTTGGTTCTCCGCATTTTTGAGTTTCTATCGGTTGCGCGTTGGTTTTACCCATCGGCGGTTTTGGACCCTGAGGTACCTTCGAATTGCGTCAGTGCGGGGTGTATTCGCAATATATCGACACATTTAGCCGTTAAAGAAAAAGATCAATCAACTTTGAAGCGGTGTACTACAGGGCAGTCATATTGACCTCGGATGTTGCGATGATCTGTGGTAAGAGTGAGCGAAGTGCGAGGAGGATGCTACAGAAAATCAAAGAACATTTTGACAAGACACGGAAACAGTTCGTGACTGTAGAAGAGTTTTGCTTTTACTCGGGAATTCCCATCGAACGAGTGCACGAGCATTTTGATCGGATAGGAGAGCTGAGGCATGGAAAGCGGAACTAGTTCAAACAAACCTATACGGATACTGCGGAATAAGCAGTTTATCGAGACCCCTAATGGGGAGAAGTTATTCCTTTTTTATCGGAGATGTTTTACAGAAAAACGAGAGGTGGTCTTCACGCTCAGCTTGGAGGTGCGGCAATTGGATGCGGCACGGAAAGCTTGGGAGGACCTTCCCGAGGAACGCTTGATTCATGAGGTTTGCGGTCGTTTGTTTGTGGTTGAGGCGTGGCAAGATTTGTTGGAGGTCTTGAGCCTTAAACACGGAAAGCAAGCTGTTGTGGATGAGTTGGTGTTTTGGGAGATACGGTCTGAAGAGAAACTAGAGGCCGCATTAAAGAGCATTGGTAAGGTATTCGGAAGAAGAAGGGCTTTGCACGTGATGGTCGAAGATGGATTGGACAGGCGGGTTTATCGAATGCTTCGGAACTATGGCTTCAGTCGATTGAAGGGATCGGGGCTGTTAATGGCTGGTGGAGTGGGGAGGTTTGCACGAAGGAGGTTAGAGGTTAGCTTTTTTTAGCCACGAATTTGGTTTGGCTCGCTAAAGCTCGGATGTGGTCCACGAATGAACACGAATAGATTAGGTGGGTAGAAAAGTGAAAAGTGAGGAGTGAAAAGTGAGGAGTGAAAAGTGGAAAGTGAAAAAGGAAGAGTGGAAAGTGAGGAGTGAAAAGTGGAAAGTGAAAAACGAAGAGTGGAAAGTGAAAAAGGAAAAGTGGAACGTGAGGAGTGAAAAGTGAAAAACGAAGAGTGAAAAGTGGAGAGTGAAGTGTGAAAATTGTTTCTCCTACGGGAATGCTAGGAGGATTGAAAAAAAACCGAATTTCTGAAAACTGACTTTAGGGCTCAATGAACGTAAATACCTTACGTTCTGCTGTCTTTTATTTATATTTTAAATCTTTAAAACAAGATCTGATGGATAGAAAAATTGAACTTTCAGCGACTGGCTCTTTGAGCTTAATTCCAGATGCGGTAACCGTGTGTTTTTCGGTAAATGAATTTGGTGAAGAATATAAATACGTGCAGAAATCACTCAATCAAAGGGTAATAGGATTTCGAGCATTGGTAGAAGGTGTTGGGTTTAAGCAAAAAGACTTGGTCAGTGAGCACTACGAAATTCAACAGAGCTATGAGTACGACAAAAATGACAATAAACATCCCTCTGGTTTTCAAGGAGAACATCGCTTATCAATCAAATTTGAATTGGATCAGGAATTGCTCGACAAGCTTCTCAGAACTTTACACCCAGCACTATTTGGTATACCGTACAAAGTGAGCTTTGGGTTTTTGAATCGAGAAGCATACAAAAATCAGGTGATCGATATAGCTGTAAAAAAGGCCATTGCGGAAGCAGAGCAATTGGTAAAAAGTGCAGGTGTGAAACTGGGCTCAATTATTCAAATGAATTACGGTGAACGGAACTATCCACGATTGGCTATGTATGATTCTGAGTCAGATTCCATTGAAGATACTATGGATGATTATATCAATCCAGGCTTTGAGCCTGGTGAATTAAGCATATCACAAACAGTGCATATTGAATGGGAACTGATTGATTAAGACGATTACGAAAGACCAAAAACAATATGTAGTTCTGTATTCTTTTTTGCAATTGGTTTTTTTGTGGTCACTATCTCAGCGATAAGTAGCGTTTAGTTTTAAAACCTGATTTGGGGTCTTGCCGAGGCTAAAATCACGACTGAAGACCTAGCTGTTTTTGAGTGTATTTCTCAACCAATCCACCAATTTCACCATTGCCAGCGTATCCAGTTTGCAATACTCCAATAGTGCCAGGCGCAGCGAAGCGACTTCTGCTGTGGTGTGATTTCCCGCCACCATATTGCCATATACATTCATGGCGTCTCCACCCTGGGATACTTCCAAGGCGCTATAGCTCAATTCGGGAATCAAGGCTGGCAAAACCGCCTTTATCGATGCAGAACCTTTCATGGCGGGATGGTAGACATCTAAACTTCGGAAAGGCGCATACAAGTCTACCATCCGGTTGTTGATTTGGAAACAGGTTGACGCATATTCGATTTTTAAGGATTTGGCGGATGTGAATATAAAGAGCGCCCTCTAACATTGAAGGGATACGCAGTAGCCAAGAATCCCAAAAACCCTATAGATATTCGATCGGTAAATAGAGGTAGTAAGCCTGCCAGAAGGCTTTGTCTTCCTAGAATCGAATGATCATACAGTGGTTCTTTTACGGTTGTGCAGACCGTTTTTCAGAAACTGGTTCAAGCTCCTTTCGTAACCGTTTTTCACTTTAGCATTTAGGTTACCAAGGTTCAATAGTTTCTCTATTCCTTCTTTAGAGATGGAATGGTTTGTCGAGAGGTATTCCAAGAGCACGGATAGGTCTTTGTGGTAATCAGCTAAAACTTGATCCGCCAATTTCTCGGCTTCTTTCATTATTTCTCCTACATGTTTTTTCAATTCATTTGGAACTTGCATAAATTCGTTCAATTCATTGCCGCTTACCGCAAAAGTTCCGATTTCATCTCCAAGACCTGATTTATAAAAGGCCGCAGTGACTAAACGGGTAGCCTCATTTAGATCAGACTCCGAGCCCATGCTCAGATTTGCCTTTCCAAAAACCATCTTTTCAGCTGCTCTTCCGGCCAAAAGGTAGGCGAGGTAATCGGTTAAATTACGCTTGTTGAGAATGTGATCCTTCATGTCCAGTTTGACATAACCAAACTGATTTTTCATAACCGAAGCAGATATAACTTGATCTGGGGTTCTTCCGAGCAGTCGAATGGCTGCCACGGCATGACCGCTTTCATGAGTGGCTACAAGCGATTGTATCTCCTTGTTGCAGTTGAGCCGCAATTCTTTCAATCGTGCTTTAGCGGAAACTTTGAGCAGAGTTGTGATTCCGTCGGGAACGTGTGCTTTTACGATCAGGTTATTGTTCTTCCAAGACCAGTGAAGCTTTCTAGGGTGGATGTTTCTTTTGTCAATTTCCATAACAATTCGCGCAAAATTACCTTCTATAATGGTTCTGATGGCGGAAAAAACAGGCCGCACACCTTGGGTGGGAAATACCGACTCTTCGTATAAAAACTGCTCCAAGGTTTGATCAAATTGGCTTATTACACCAATTTTCCCCACCAATTTTTCTCCCGCTTTAGATAGGAGATCACGAATGATTTTCTCGTACGCCGATGATGAAAGAGCAGGGTAAATCACATGATTGCTGCCCAAACGAGCGATCTGTTCGCTTCTAAATTTCTCTTTTAGACATTCTTTAATATCGATGGGTGAAATGCGAAGGGAATGCTTGTAATAGATGTCTGCGTCTTCATCGGGATTCATGTTTCCGGTCATGCTGTAGGCTTCATCAAGATTTGCTATGACAAAAACTAGTGAGTTACTGGCGTCGTATGTTTTGGGCTTACCCATATCATAGACCACCTCTTCTGCAAGTTTGAGTATTCCCTTTTCGTCGAGTGTTTTGTACGCTTCTATGAATTGAAAATAATCTTCCCATTTATCTCTGCGATATTGGAACATGGTAAACTTGACACCAAAATCGGCAATCTCTGAGTGCTCATTTCTGATTTTGGTGTCAAGTGAATTTACGGATCCTAAGTGAAGGAATTCGTGCGCATTTTTGGTGATCATGCCCTTTTTTACTTTTACGCCGCGGGAAATACCCGCCCTAAGCTTGCCAACAAAATCTTTCAGGTCGTCATAGGAATGATCGTACTCTATAAACTGAACCAATCCCGAATCGATCAAGTTCCATAGCTTCTGAGATTGATTGCCAGATGCATTAAAGTCAGACATGCCTTTGCCCATAAATTGAAACTCATCCAAGCAAATGATGGCCTGCTTTTTTTTTCTCGTGCCGAAGGTTTCCGAAAAGAAACTGTGCATGACACGGTAAGACCCGATGGAACTTGACTCCGAATGAAAAAAGAACTCATCCAAGCATAAGTAGCGCACAAGTTTTCTGACTAAATCTGTTTTTCCCGTACCAGTGAGCCCCCAGAGATTAATTATGGTTGGTCGGTCTTGCAATTCAGGGTAATAATACCACGGCTCGATGTAGTGAATGATTTCATCGATGCATTTGTCGATGCCGAAAAATTCAGCCTTTAGCTTTGTTGATGCATTTTCAAGCTTCGCTCTTTTTTCTCGGATAACCTTCGTATTTCTTTTCATGCTACAAAGGAAATAAGGGTGTTCGCCAAGTTTTGGCGATCAGGAGTGTTTCTTCAGTGAAACTTCAAGAAGCATTCTTATGGTATGTCTTAAAATCAGTGGACTCAGCACCTCTACCCGATCGGCTTGTGACAGAATGCGCTGTAAAAATTCAAAATTGGGAATGACCTGATATTCAAATATGGCCCAATCTTCGCCAGATTCTATTTCTTTTCCTGAATAATGCTGTGGGAGGGTGCGCTCATAGGCTACACCAATTCCAGTAAACTTGATGCGCACAGTCTCCACCTTTCCTTTTTCTGTATTGAGACCTACCATATTTTTATAGGTATCTCGAAAAGCATCTATTCCATTAGGGGCTTTAAACGTTTTTGGCAACATTTTGAATTCGACAATACGCTCGAGGCCAAAACTCCGAAAGTCGTTCCTTTCAGGAACCCACCCAACGACATACCACCTGCCTTGAAACTCTTTTAAAAATAAGGGGTGAACCAAATACTCCTGAACACTATCGACTCCAAACTTCCGGTGTTTTAACGTAATTTCTTTCTTTTCCTTACAAGCTTCATATAAGCCATTCAAATATTGAATACCAGGGTAATCACTGCGATTTTCAAATAGAACAATTTCTTTTGAGCCCGGTTGAATTACCGATGTAAGAAATGATGCACGAATGGATTGGCCAAATATCTCGTGAAGCACCTTCGGATCTTGGGCATCCTCTTCGGCGATGAGCACATACCCATCATTTATACGATTATATGTTATTTTCCATCCAAACTCATGAAACATATTCTCCCGATACCTGTCCAGAGACCGCTCAGAAATATCTTCCCCCAGCTCGCGCGTCGCTTCAATCAAATTCTTCTTAGTAGGATAATCTCCAACCTGAAGCCGCTCATAAAGCCGCATGTAGATCCGAATCTTGCTGTCGTGTGAAGGCATGATTTAAAGGTAGAAATAAGTTCGCCAGAATTTGGCGAACAAAAGTTTGATATTCGTAATCTACAATATTGATTGAAACAGCGAATTGTCAAAAGCGTATTCAAATGGTTAATTTAAATTTTTTTTATACGACCTGTTTAATTTTATCAGATCAGTCAGTATGTTGTTTGCAGAGTTGATGCAATGTATTTTAAACTATTTTATGAGCAAATAAAACAAATATGAACTCAATGCAAGACCGAAAAAAACAATTTTTGCACCTCGCGATGATTGAGCAGAAAAAGTACAGTGAGATTGAGAACATTCTGGATGTACAAAGGGAGACACTTACTCAATGGTGGGATGATCTTTTATTAGAGAGAGAAGAAATTGCTGAGATTAGACAGCTGTGGAAAAATAAATGCCCTGACAATGAATATAGAGACTTTGAAGAATGGTATAGAAAGACTCCAAGAGAATGTCATTATTGCCAAGTGACAGAGGTGAAAATAAAAAAGTTGATCAAAGCGAGTAAAATCAAAACCAAGCGATTAATTACCCGCGGCAGAAAACTGGAAATAGAAAGGAAAGAGCCGAACTTGGATTATGACGAAATGGATAATCTCGTATTTGCTTGTTATTGGTGCAATAATGCCAAGTCAGACGAATTTTCAGAAAGCGAATTCACGGAAATAGGCAGTGCAATCTCCAAAATTTGGAAGGAACGGCTTTCAGAAATTTGACTTAAAGCATTTTTCAATACCTGAAATAGACTTGCGGGCACAGATAATAAAGGGATAGCTCTTTGAATGATTATAATCTATGTATTGTGGAATAGTCGAAATAAGACCGTAATCAGCCAATAATTTAAGTCGGACTTTAAAAAGCTAAATGTTACTCAATAAGCTAACAAACATTGTTTATTTGTCAAAAAGACTTCATTCTGATGAGCGCTATACAAAGACCTGCAATGCACTAATTGAAGTTCTACAAAAGCATGGAATCAGGCACGCTTTTTTAAATGCTACAAAAGACATTTGGTGCAGAGACTATATGCCTATCCAAATTGAAAAGAAGCGCTTTGTGCAGTTTCGTTACGCACCTTCATACCTCAAAGGCAGCTTAGAGCTTCAATCAGAACCAATAGAGATTTGTAAAGCCAACAACATAGAGCCTCAATTTTCCAAAATAAATCTTGACGGTGGGAATGTTGTCAATTGGACAGACAGGGCAATTCTTACGGACAGGGTTTTTGATGAGAATCCCGAATACTCAAGTAAAAACAGGCTTATTTCAGAAATAGAAAACCTTCTGGAAGTGGAGGTGATTGTCATACCACAAATAAAATCGGACATGACAGGGCATGCAGATGGAATGCTTCGTTTTGTAGACCACAATACGGTACTCGGAAATGACAGACAGAAAGAGCACCACAATTGGAAGCGCCAATTGAATAAAGTGCTGGGAGCAAATGGAATTGATTACATCGATATTCCTTTTGTCGAACATAAAGAGAAGGCTTTTCCAGATAATGCCATTGGATGCTATGTAAACTATCTGGAAGTTCAAGATTTGATCGTGCTACCTCTTTTTGGGATCGACAATAATAAAGATGAAGAGGTGTATGAAAAGTTCAGGCAGATTTTTCCGAACAGGAAATTCGAGACAATAGATTACAATACCATTGGACTTTATGGCGGCTTACTGAATTGCACTACTTGGGCAATAGAAGAATAGAGAAACACCGCCAAATAAAGGATCACAATGTTGCAAATGAACTTTAGAAATTGGCTTAAATAGAAAGGAAAGGTTAATCATTGAATTCATCCTCCGAAATGGTACCTGCAGTGAATGTGCTAAATGGAGAATCGCTAACAACATCCAGTTCAATCATGTAAGAAGGGACTTGATAGTTTTGCTCATAGCCATCGTAGGTCTCTACTCTTTCTCCGTATTGAATATTGTAGTCAAGAATATCTGAACCCTTTTCGTAAAGTGCATTTTGAGTGAATTTTCCTTTGCAAATTCCGTTTTCAACTGTTTGCCTCCAATCCTTTCCGTAGGCGATCTTCAAATAATAGAGCTCTTCAGGGATATTGGTAACTTGGAAAGTTGAATTTCTTCTCACGTAAACATAGCGCACACATGCATCGTCACTTTTACGACAGAGTTTAACTGCCACATCTGTATTGCTTCCAACTTTTACCCCTAAGTAGTTATCCATTTCAGTGTCAAACGTCGGAGTGATGTTTGAGCATTTTGGGACATCACCTGATGCGTAAGAAGTTTTTTGCCAATCGGCAAAAGGATCAATAGGTTCCTTTTTGACAGCTATCGGCTTTTCTACAGGTTCTGAAAAAGCTGAGCTAGATTCATTTGCATTTTTTTTATTTGCATTGTACTCAATTTCTCCTGATTCGGGTCGATTGATTACTCTGTTCGAATTTTCCGAAGAGCATGAGACGATCATCAGTAATAGGGGAATTGCCAAGCGTAGATTGATCATGAAAAATTCAGATTTAAAAACTTCTTTCGGATTTTTTTTGACTCGTTTCTTGAGGAGCGTATGATTTTTTGGGCGGCGTCTTCCGATATTCCAAGATTGTTCGCCTTGTCCATTAAAAACGTGACTTCATCGTCGTCGATTATGCCATCTATATTGGTAGCATCAACTAGATTTAGAAAGTGATAGTAATGGTTTGGGATGACGGAGGTCTCAACCATTTCTGCTTCTTCAGGAGAAATGCCTAGCTCCAATCGTTTTGACAGCAACCACTTTCTTTCCATGGGAGTAACTTCCCAATCTGCCCAAACTGCTTCAGCGTATCTCTTGTAAATCTTTACTGCTTCTTTGAGATCTGTTTTGCACAAACGCACACCATCACAATGCGGACAAATGCGGTGGTTTGGTAATATATTCCTCCCGCAACTTTCACAGTTTTGTTGAATATTCGTTCCACAAGAGGGACAAAAACGCCAGTCTTGATTGATCTTAAAATCACAGTTTAAGCAATGCGCGTCCAAAATTTCAGGAGCTGCGTGCTCCATGCCTTTTATAAGGCCACAATCGTATAGAAATACCTTGGTGTAAAAAATCATTTCCAAAGCATCAGACTGACCTAAAACTTCTGAACTGTGAGTGGAATGATTTCTAAGATAACGAACTCTTCCCCAATTGATCATACGAATGAAGGAGAGATTGCTTTCGCACATATTTTTTAAATGCTTCCAGAAATCAGTGTGTCGGGTGAAAAGTAACATACTGCCCAGCGTCGCTCTATTAAAGTCAAAGGAAACACCTTTTTCCGTCTCGAAGGCTGACTTCATTTGCTCAAAAGTTAAAGCTCGCTCCTGTTGATGTAAATGACTTTCGAGATCGACATAAAGCTGCTTCAAGCCAACTTCAATTATACGACCACATTCACTTATCGTAGTAGGGTAAAACTTATTTTGGAAATGATTTTGAGCTTGACGTAACTCTTTGAAGTAATCCTTCATAGAAAGGTTTTGGATTACTAAAGCTAAGCAAAAAGACTCAAAGGTTCCAGTGATTTTAAAAATGCGACACACGGTTTAAGATTTGAGCCGGTCACTCATTTTTTATAATTGGAATGGCTCCAATTTTAATAGGACTAATTAGAAGACAGCTGTACTATGTTTCTCACATTTGGCTCACCCAATTCGGCTAAAGCATTGTTGTATTTCTCCCTTTGTCTGTTTAAGGAAATCACTCGCTGTTTTGCCGCTATCTCTTCTGCTAGGATCGCTTCGTCTAGAGCTGTTTTGGCGGAACCAATTTTATACAAGATCAGCATGGTTTCGGCTAAGAAAATGAGCAAGAAGAAAAGAAAATAGAAGATGATATTGTGCCAACTGCTTCCAACAAAAGCATGGAAATCATGAATTTTTTGCATCACTGTATTATCGGCCACTGCAGTTTGTCCCGTTGCATGACTTTCAGCCTCTATTTCAAGTTTGTTTCGCAGGTCTGAAAGATCCAACTCTTTCTTGTCGAAGAGAATCTTTGCCTGGTCGGCAGCTTTTTTTTTCTGCTTGGCTACTTTTCCATAACCAACCTGTCCAGTGCCCTTTCCATCCATTTCATTGATGAAAGCCGTATTTAGCGCATTATAATCTGACTGGGCTTTATCGCGCTCGGCGGAGGCTCGGTTTATTTCAGTTTGCTTATCCTGAAGGAAATCTGTTTTGACGGTTTCGTAATTTGCACCAGCCATTTTCGATTGATATTGAGCTATATCTCCTTCAAATATGGCAGTGTCAAGAGCAATTGATCCCAAGATGCCAGACAAAACAGCGAATACCATTCTCAACGTTCGCATTAAGCGGACGTTGCTGTTGCCATATGCTGTTATAAAGGAACGGTCAATGAGGTAAATCATCCCTGCACAAACTAACCCGCAGAGAATGGCATAGTACCATTCAATAGAAAGGAGATTACTCGCTATAAAATAGCCTGAAGTGAACCATAGAAGTACAGGAATCATCAAAAGTTGACCTAAGGTTATAATCTTCAAACGGCTGCCGTTTGGTTGTCTTTTTACAAGTTCAGGGTCAATACCCAGTAGGCGAGAATATAAAGTGATCATCGTTATATAGATTAAAGATTATTAGAAAAGTGACATTCATCGCTCCAGAATCTGAAACCTTTGATGAATCCGAGACGGTATTTCTTCATGGCGAGTTCGCAGTATCCTTTTTCCTCGTTGGCAAGTTCCATCTCTGCTTCGAGTTCTGCTTTTTTGAGTCTTAAGCCATCGTACTTTGACTGAAGTCGAAAGTATTGGTCTTGCATTACTTCTTTCACCCGCTCGGTTAGATGAGGCTCGATGGAGGACATCTGATCGGCTACCGTTTTGACTTCCTCTCTAATGACATTTTTGAATTGAGCAGAGATGGATTGCACTTGCATTTCCATGGTGTCGAGGTCGTGCTCTTCGTAGCCATCTCGGTAGCCTTCTGGCTCAAAATTTCGGTTCATTAGGATCTCGAGTTTCGAGCCTAGGATAATTGCGTTCTGCTTTTCCTCTGGCTTGGGAGTCTCGTCCGTCATAAATAGATCTTGCGGCGGAAGGTGCTGATCGAGTTCTGCTGTTTCGGATTTCGTACTGAATAATCGTTGAAAGAAGTTCATAATAAATGGATTAGATAGTTAAAATGATTAGATGAATTTTACTGGTACTTTATAGTGCTTGTGGCCGCTGGAATGGCATTCTTGACAGAGACTGATCAGGTATCTCCCTCTGTATTGCCAAGGGGAAAGTTTCTCGCCTGTACTCAAATCAATATGGTACTGTCTGTGATGAACCTGAAGGCCACTTTCTGATCCACAGTTTCGACATTTATGATCATCTCGTTCGAGGATGATTTTTCGTTTGGTCTTCCATTCTTCTTTGAGAAGAAGAGCGCCATATGCTGCTGCGTCTTGTTGTGTCATACCATTTGTTTTTTGGTTACGGTACAAACATCAAGTACATTAGTGCAGCCTAATTGCACACATAACAGAAAGCTATGCCAATCAACAGAAACGCTATGTTACGCTACTTGGAATTGGACCGGTGTTTTCGAAATCCAGGGCGCAAGTATCAAATTGAAGATTTGATTGAAGCTTGCAACAAAAGACTTGAAGGTCGTTACGGGAGCGGACATAAAGTGTCTAGAAGGACGGTATACAATGACATTGAATTTATGAGTAGTTCAGATGGTTGGTCAGCACCCGTTGAAAAAGATAAGGATGGGAGAAAAGTATTTTACAAGTACGAAGACCAAAAATTCTCTATTAATAACGCTAAGGTTAATGATGCGGAACTCAATCAAATCCAATCAGCCCTTACCGTGCTGCAGCGATTTAAGGGGATGCCTCAATTCAGTTGGGTAAGTGAAATCATTGCGAAACTAGAGTCCTCTTTCGATGCCAAGAAGGAGGTAGATGTGATCAGCTTTCAACACAATGAATTTTTGGAGGGGCTTGAATATCTCGATATCCTTTTTAACGCGATCGTATACAAGAAGTGTCTAATGGTGCGCTACCATTCTTTCAAGCACGAAAATGCTTCTGATGTGCTCATCAGCCCCTATTATTTAAAGCAATTCAACAATCGTTGGTTTCTCTTTGCACACAATCATGAGTCTGAATACTTGCAAAACATGTCTTTGGACCGGATACGAAATATCGACGAGGTTAAGGGAGAGTATGAGCAGTGCGAAGTAGATTTTGAGGACTACTTCTACGATATCTATGGAGTAAGCCGGCCCCATGATGGAGAGCTTGTAGAAGTTGAGCTTCGGTTTAATGCGGCACAAGCTCCTTATATAAAGACTAAGCCAATCCACGGAAGCCAAAAGTACAAAGAGGACGAAGATGGTTCTGCTCAAGTGAGACTTAAACTCATTCCGACATTTGAGTTTAGGCGATTAATCCTGAGTTACGGTGCTGCTTGCGAAATC
>Ga0222653_1000568_pt1 | contig 20932 bp, 14 predicted proteins | sample AntAcemetagen419_FD_179856 | JGI IMG/M metagenome (GOLD analysis project Ga0222653, IMG submission 179856) | Saline water microbial communities from Ace Lake, Antarctica - #419 | ecosystem: Environmental > Aquatic > Non-marine Saline and Alkaline > Saline | place: Antarctica: Ace Lake...
AAAATGGATATTACGACGGCCTCCGGAGCCGTAGGTCCAGGTTCGATTCCTGGTGAGTGTATTAATTTTTGCGAAGCAAAAATCCTCTTACTCTTCTTCTTACTCCTAATCTTAATCCCCGCGAAGGGTTAGAAGTCAGTTTTCAGTTTTCAGTTTTCAGTGGGCAGATCAGCTCCACCTCCGGAAAATAGGTCTGATATCGACCCACATCCCGCGTCAAAATCGGGATCCCCAGCGCTGCCGCATGAGCCCCGATGAAAAAATCCGGAAGCGGTGAATTCTTCGAGCCTCCCCGCTGTCGGTAGGCTTTGAAAGAGCGCGACGTCAAAAGCAGTGCTTCTCGCGGAAGTTCGTGATACTGAAGACCGAGCGCCGCAAGAATGCCCTCAACCTCCGCCACCTTCCCTGCCTCATAGCAAAGTTCCGTGAAAATGAGTGGATTGATGATCATCCGGTCCACAAAGCGACTCAGTTGATCCAGCGACCAATCCGCCCAATGCTCGTCCTGTTCGGTGACGTCGAGGATCACATTGGTATCGACGAGCACGAGAGAGGATTCAGTCATCGCCCCTCAGTTCCTGCATGATCTCATCCGTGCTCCGGCCTCCGGCGCGATCTTTCCAAATCCCGCGAACCGCCTTGAGGCGCTCCTTCAACTCCTCCGCATTCCGTGGGGGAGCGAGCGTGTCCGGCTCATTCACCGCCCGCGTCAGAATCGCCCGCGCCTCCGCCTCCATCGAAGTCTGATGCTCCGCCGCGCGGATTCGCAGCTTTTGCTTCACCTCTTCGTCGAGATTACGGATCGTCAGGCTCGTGCTCATGCTAGCATTGTAAGCAATGCTGGCATTGCTGTCAACGATAGCGCAACTCACTCCAACCCATCCAGCGCATCAATAATATCCCGTGGCTCGGCGCGCTTCGTGTAATCCGCCTCAAGAAAGGCCCAGGCGACGGTGCTGTTCTCAGCGATGACGTAGGTCGCGGCGAGGGGGAGTTGATTCGTCGCTGCGTCAGCGCCGTTGTATTCTTTGATGTCGAAAAATTGACCGTAGAGCTTTTCCACTTCCGGAGTGAGATCGAAGACCAATCCATAGTCTTTCGAGACCTTGAGATTCACGTCGGAGAGGACTTCAAAACGCAGGCCGTTTTTCTCAGTTGTGCTGAGCGATTTGTCGGGGAGTTCGGGAGAAATCGCGATCAGCTGAGCGCCTAGCTCTTCGACTTGTGGCAGGATTTTCTGATAGGCCGCGAGCTGGATGTTACAGTAGGGGCACCAGCCGCCACGATACCAGACGAGAACGACGGGCCCCTCGCTGAGTTTTTCGGAGAGCGTGATCTCCATCCCGGTGGCGTTTGGGAGGGTGAAATCGGGAGCCTTTTCGCCTTGCTGGATCGCCGCTTTGACCGTTTCGGCGGCCTCAACTGCTTTGATTCCATCCGCGTAGGCAGCGAGCTTTTCAGGCGAAGCATTAGCCCGCCCGGCTGTCTTTCGGGCTTCGATTAGGGCGCCGAGGGATTCCTCCTCAGCGTTGGCGTTGAGAATTGGAAAGAGGAGGGTGGAAAGGAGGATGAGTCGAAGGGACATGGGGGAGAGGACGAGCTGGTCGCTAGCTTCCTTACGGATGATAGCGACAAATATTTGCCCGCTACCCTTTGCCTTTGCCTTTACCTTTTCCCTTGCCACCACTTTTCCCGTCGATTTCGCCATCACCGTCACGGTCTTCGCCGTAGGGGATTTCATTTTCGAAAAAGATCTCCTCGCGGCGACCTTCAGAGACATGTGACGAGTAGACCTTGCGCTCTTCAGAGGCGGCGAAGAGTTCGTTCGCGGCGAGGAGCGCTTCGGCAATGGCTGCCTTGTCAGCAGTGAGTGGAAGTTGCGAGACGGCTTTGCCTTTCTGACCGAATTGATCTGCCTGAATGATGAAGTATCCGGATTTCGCCCAGGTATCCGAAACGTTATCGGCCCAGGAGGCATCGGTCGCCGGTGATCCGAAATCGAGATGAAAGCGACCAATGATATCGTCTCGTGCAAAGGCTGGCTGCAGAGCTTCCTCGCTTTTTTCCAAATCGCCCGGTGAGGCAGCGACAAAGAGGAGCAGCCGTTGATCACCTGAAGCCACGTTCAGGGCCTGCCGAAAGGAATGAAAATCCTGCAAGACCATTTCGCTCGGATCTCCCTTGAGCGCATATTCATCCGAGATTTCTTTCATCGCCGCAATGACATCGTCGGTCGATCCTTTCTCTGCAGAAGGACCACGACCTGTGGTGCCGAGAATGCTTTGTGGGCCGCGGCTGGATCGGGTCAGTTGCGTCTCGCCGTCCGGAGCGAGGATGCAGAAGGCAGTGTTAGCAAAGCGGCCGTCGAGGATTCGGCGGACAATTGCTTCATGTTCTTTGTTTTCGAAAGTTTCGAGACGAACACAAACAAACTCACGGGAGGCTTCAATAAATTCTTTAGTCGAGAACAAACTGTTCTGCGTTTGGGTGTAACCGGGTCAGAAGACTCCGGGAATCCCCGAGCAGGTCGCGGCTGCAGCCATAAAGAAGATCGGACGGTTGGAGCGTTCCGCTTCCTCGATCGCGGTGTCCCAGGTGGTATACCACATGATGCCGGCATTGCCCACGGCTTGAGGTGAGGCGGCTATGTCAGTTGGTCGAGCGCCCTGGCCGAAAGACGAGCCGATGAGGGTGGAGCTGAGAAAAGTGAGGAGGATGATTCGCTTCATGACGGAGTGAACCTGCAAAGTGCGTAGTGGTTGCGTTTTTTTTCGGCGTTGATGTTTGCGGGTCCCGGCGTGGCGAGCGTGCGTTGCGAAAGCTGAGTTCGAATTCTTAATCCATGTAAATCCTTAAAATCCATGTTCAATCCATGTACAGATTAGAGGAATCATGGATTTTAACGGATGGAACCTTGATTTCATGGATTCCGGTAAGGGCTGCAGAAACCGGTGACATCTTTCGCTACGTTGTTGCTCAGGTCCGGTCGGTTTTAGAACCACATTCGGAACGAAGTGGAGAAAGCCGAAGGCAAATCGACACGAATTGTCACGGATGAAGAGGCTTTCTGATCAATGTCCTTCAGGAGAAGTGTCTGATTTCATGGGACTGCTCTTTCTTAAAAATACCGTTTCAAATATTTTCCGGTGAGGGAATCTCTTGCCGCTGCGATCGCCTTCGGGGTACCGGTCGCGATGACTTCGCCGCCTTCTTCGCCGCCGCCGGGACCCATGTCGATGACCCAGTCGGCGCATTTGATGACGTCTAAGTTGTGCTCGATGACGATGAGGGTGTTGCCCTGGTCGCGGAGTCGATAGAAGACTTCGAGGAGCGTGGCGATGTCCGCAAAATGGAGGCCGGTCGTGGGTTCGTCGAGGAGGTAGAGGGTGTTGCCGGTCGCGGTTTTGCCGAGCTCGGCGGCGAGTTTGATGCGCTGGGCTTCGCCTCCGGAAAGGGTTGTCGCGGATTGGCCGAGGCGGACGTAGCCGAGGCCGACGTCGCGGAGGGCGCGGAGTTGTTGGCTGATCTTGGGGATTTTCTGAAAGAAGGTCACGGCGTCATCGACGGTCATTTCGAGGACATCGGCGATGCTCTTGCCTCGGTAGGTGACGTCGAGAGTTTCGCGATTGTAGCGGCGGCCGCTGCAGGATTCGCAGGTGACGTAAACGTCGCTGAGAAAGTGCATGTCGATCTTGATGAGGCCGTCACCCTGGCAGGCTTCGCAGCGCCCTCCGGTGACGTTGAAGCTGAAGCGTCCCGGCTCGTAGCCGCGAGCGCGGGAGGCGGGGAGCTTTGAGAAAAGGTCACGGATCGGGCCGAAGACTCCGATGTAGGTGGCGGGGTTGGAGCGGGGACTGCGACCAATCGGGGCTTGATCGATGACGATGACTTTGTCGAGGTGTTCGATCCCCTCGATACTGTCGTGTTGACCGGGCTTCTCTTTGCTTTGGTGAAGATGCCGGAAGAGGGCGCGGCGCAAAATGTCATCGACGAGGGTGGATTTTCCGCTGCCGGAAAGGCCGGTCACGCAGACGAATTGTCCGATCGGAAAGCTCACGTCGATGTTCTTGAGATTGTGCTCGCGGGCGCCCCGGACCGTGAGTTCGCGCGGTTCGGTGTCGAAGAGGATCGGCGGTTGTGGCTCGATTTTGATTCGTCCTGACAAATACGCACCGGTGACGGAGTCGGGGTGGGCGATGACTTCGTCGGGCGTTCCCTGAGCGAGGAGCTGACCTCCATTTTCCCCGGCTTCGGGGCCGAGGTCGAGGAGGTGATCGGCGGCACGGATTGTGTCTTCGTCATGCTCGACGACGATGACGGAATTCCCCATGTCACGGAGATTTTTGAGGGTCGCGATGAGCCGCTCGTTGTCGGCCTGGTGGAGTCCGATGCTCGGCTCGTCGAGGACGTAGAGCACTCCGGCGAGGCCGGCTCCGAGTTGCGTCGCGAGGCGGATGCGCTGGCTTTCGCCTCCGGAGAGGGTGCCGCTTTGCCGGTCGAGAGAGAGGTAGCCGAGTCCAACGGTGTTGAGGAAAGCGAGGCGCTTCCGGACTTCGCTGAGAACTTCGGTGGCGTAGGTCGCCTGGGTATCGGTCAGGATGACATCGTTGAGCCAGTCGAGCGCCTGGGTGATGCCGAGAGAGGTAAAGCCTTCGATCGAAAGCGGCGTGAGGTGATGATTCAGGGTGATCGAAAGAATCTCGTCCTTGAGCCGTTTCCCTTCGCAGGTCGGGCAGGGCTTCGCGCTCATGAAGCGGCGGACGTTTCGTTTCGTCACCTCGCTCTTGCTCGTTTCGAGGAGGCGGAGGGCCTGAGTCGCGAGCCCCTCGAAGTCGTCGTTGCCGTAGAGGAGTGCTTTTTTGAAATCGAGCGGGAGGTCTTTGATGGGGTCATCGAGATCGGCGGCGTAGGTTTTCGCGAGGTCTTCGATGGCGCGTTGATGGAATCCTTTCCGGGTTTTCGAACCGGTCCACCAGGTCTTGATGCCGCCTTCGGTGATGCTTTTGTCAGGATTGGGAACGATCAGTTCGCCATCGGGAACGAGGCGGCTCCCGAGGCCGTGACAAGCGGGGCAGGCTCCGAGGTGACTGTTGAAGGAAAAATGTTTCGGCGTCAGTTTCGGGAGGCTGAATCCGGTTTCGGGGTTGGTGAACTGAAAGGTGAAATCGTATTGCTCCCAGGTTTCGCTCTCCGGTGACTGGACGAGGGCGGAGACGTGGTTCTCGGAAAGCTTTTGCGCGATCTCGAGTGAGTCGGCGAGTCGGCTCCGGATGTCTTCGCGGATGACGAGGCGGTCGATCACGATCTCGGACTGCTTCGCTTTCGGCTTTTCTCCCACCTCCTCGATCTCGACAATTTCGCCGTTGAGGCGGGCGCGGAGAAAGCCCTGAGCGCGATAGCGTTCGAGGACATCCTTGAGGGTTTCGCCTTTTTCAACCTTGAGCGGAGCGAGGAGAACGATCTTGGTGCGCTCGGCAAATGAGGTCAGCGCATCGACGATATCTTTGACGGTGTGGCGGACAAGGGGGACGCCGGTCTCGGGATCGTGCGGTTGGCCGAGGGCGGCGTAGAGGATGCGGAGGTAGTCGTAAATTTCCGTCGCGGTCGCGATCGTGGAGCGTGGATTCGGCTGGGAACTGCGCTGCTCAATCGCGATCGCCGGGGTGAGTCCCTCGATGAAATCGACCTCGGGTTTCTCGAGCTGATCGAGGAATTGCCGGGCGTAGGCGGAGAGGGATTCGACATAGCGTCGCTGCCCTTCGGCGTAGAGCGTGTCGAAGGCGAGCGAGGATTTACCCGATCCGGAAACGCCCGTGATGACCACGAACTGATTTCTCGGGATTTCCAAATTGAGGTTTTTCAGGTTATGCTGTCGGGCTCCCTGAATTTTGATCACAGCGTTATCGCCCATAGATGGAAAGTCGTTCGGAACGGAAATGGAAAACATTAAGGCAAATCGGCTCTCCGCAAGAGGAGTCTGGGATTGCTGTGGTCGAGACGAATCTCGATGAGATCGAGGGTGTTGATTTTGAAGATACTCCGGAACTGCCTGAGGAGAAAGAAGAGGCCTTGGAGGACATCATTGACAGTGAGGGAGTGGTTGACGGCATCATCGCACTTCCCGCCGAGGAATACAGTCCGGAGCGTGTCCTTGTCGTTCTGCCGGTGGCTTCGACGACGCGACTGATTCGTGAGGCGCTGGAGAATTTCACGGGTGCGGAGGTCGTGACGACTTCCAATCCGCTGAGGGGATTCGAGTTGGCCTTGCAGCGATCTTATCGGGTCTTTATTTTCGGGATGCAGTTCGAGGAGTTAAGCGGACCGCTGCTCTATGAATTGATTTCCAAGGCGTATGTCACCGAGCATGGTCCGAAGCGCCTTGCTCCGGGAGTCGTCTTTATTCGCGAAGAAGAAGATCCACGGCTCCCCGAGGAATTGAGCCGCGATGTGCGGATAAAGGATGTGATTCGGAAACCGGTGAGGATTGATCGTTTGCTGAAAGCGGTGGGTGGTACGGTCGAAGTGCTCGATCCCACGGCGAGGTAGGGGGGAGTGAGAAGGTGAGAAGGTGAGAAGGTGGGAAGGTGGGAAGGTGGGATGGGTTGCCTAACCCGTCGTTGCGATGGATGTGCGGCGGAGTCTTCGGAGAAGGGTTGGTAACCCGGCCTACTTGCGCGCTCTATCTCTTTCCGATTTTTGAAAAGACGATCTCGGCTCCGGCGGCTTTGGTGTGGTAGACAAATTCCATGAGCTCTCCGAGTCGTCCCGAGGGGAATCCGTTTTGCCGCTCGACGAACCAGTGGAGGTATTCGTAGGGGAGGGTGTGGAGATGGCGGTGCTGATAGCGACCGAAAGGCATGCGGTAGACTTCGAGATCGGCGAGATTATCGGCGAGTTCCCGTTTCATCGCCTCGGCGAGGTCGAGTTCTTCACTCATCGAACTGGTAGCAGCAGTCGGGGCTGATGGTCCCGTTTTCGGAAAAGATGACGCCTTCATGTTCGAGGAGGCGTCGTTTCCGGCGAATCGGCTCCCCTTCGCTTTGCCCAAAGAATCCGCCAATCTTCAGGTCGGAACTGACGACGCGATGGCAGGGGGTGTCGGGAGCAAACGGGTTTCGCTTCAGGGCCTGCCCGATGGCACGAGGCGAGCCGCAATCGATGTATTTTCCGAGAAGGCCATAGGTCGTCACTTTGCCTTTCGGGATGAGTTGCAGCGCGTCGTAGACTTTGGTCTCGAAGGCAGTGGGCGGTCGATGCGTCTCCATGATGGGCGAAAGTAGCGAAAAGGCGGTGATTCCGCAATTGCTGACTTGGATTCGCGGGGCTGCTCTTTAGAATGCGCCCGTGATCATTGATTTCCTCCAGCCACTGCTTCCGGGCATCAATCTCTCCGTCCTCACGATTTATGTGATCCTCGTGATGGTCGTCCTCGCCTTTTTCCGCGAGTGGGGATCACCGGACATTGTGGCGCTCTCCGCGATGGGAGCGGTCCTGCTTTTCGGAATCCTCCCGCTCACCGATGTCGTTGAAAATGGAGTCATCCTTGAGCGGGGGCTACTCACGGTGTTCAGCAACGGGGCCCCGATCACGATTGCCTGCATGTTTGTTCTCAGCGCGGGATTGGAGCGAACCGGCGTGATCGACGCGATGGGAAAATTCTTCTCCAAGGTGGCGGGGGAGAGCGAGTTGCGGGTTCTCCTCGTCATGATGACGATGGTCGCGGTGCTCTCAGCTTTTGTGAACAACACGCCGATCGTGGTTGTTTTTCTGCCCATCGTTTTAGCTCACGCGCGGGCCGTGGGGCTGCGGGCGTCGCGACTTCTCATCCCGCTTTCCTTTGCCTCGATCCTTGGCGGCACCTGCACGCTGACGGGATCGTCGACGAATCTCATCATCGACGGGGTCGCGCAGGAATACGGGCAGACTCCGTTCGGAATGTTTGAGCTGACGAAGCTCGGGATCCTCTACGCGGTGGTCGGATTCCTTTACCTGATTTTCATCGGGCGGAAACTGCTCCCGAACCGCAGCCTCCTCTCGGAACTGATCGACAGCGAGGTGACGCGCGAAGTCCTGACGCAGTTTCAAGTCGAGCCGGGGTCACCGCTCGTCGGGAAAACGCTCGTGGAGACTTTGCTGAAAACTTACCCGAAGGCGCAGGTCCTCGAGGTCCGTCGCCGGGGACGGACGCTCCCGACGGACCTGGATGAGTTGATCATTCATGAAAAGGATCGTCTCCTCATTACGGTTCATGGTCAGGCGTTTAAGGAGCTGAAAGAGAAGGGAGGGGTGAGCTTTGAGGGGCAGGATCCGCTCAACCTGACCGAGCTGGAGACGCGTGAGTTGAAAATGATCGAAGGCATCATCGGCCCGCGATCGGACATGGTTGGGAAAACTCTGAAGCAGATTGGCTTTCGCCGGAATTACGGCATCAACGTCCTCGCGATTCACCGGCAGGGCGTGAACCTGAAGGCCGACTTCAACACCGTCCGCCTTGCTTTCGGCGACACGCTTTTCATGGAGGGCGCGCCGGATGCCTTGAGCCGCCTCCAGAGCCAGAAGGACTTCGTGAGCATTTCCGACACGCCGGAGTTGAAGGTGAATAAGAAGAAAGTCTGGATCGGAGTCGGGATCGCGATGGCGTTTGTCCTCGGGGCCTCGTTCAAAGTGCTCGGGATCCCGGCGCTGGCGATTCTCGCCGCGATCGGGATGATCATTTCGCGCTGTCTCACTGCTCAGCAAGCTTACGAGGCGGTGCAGTGGAACATTGTTTTTCTGATTTTCGGGATGCTGGCGCTCGGCCTCGCGATGGATCAAAGCGGAGCGGCGCAGCTCCTTGTGAGTGGGATCATGGCGATCTTCGGCGACTTTTCGCCCTTCGTGATTTTGGCGGTCGTCTATCTACTGAGCTCGACGCTGACGGAGTTGATCAGCAACAATGCGGTCGCGGCGCTGCTCACACCGATCGTGATCGGGATCGCGTCGAAGGTCGTCTACGAGGGCGAAATGGGCGTCGATCCGCGCCCGTTTATCGTTGCGATGATGTTCGGATGCAGCGCGAGCTTCGCCACTCCGATCGGCTATCAGACGAACACTTACGTCTACGGGGCAGGGGGCTATAAATTCACGGACTTCCCCAAGGTCGGGGTCCCGTTGAATCTCATCCTCTGGGGCGTCGCATCGCTCCTTGTCCCTGTTTTCTGGCCGTTTCGCTGATTGCTCCCGGTCAACGGCTTAATATTATTCTTCGGCGCATCGAATAATTAAGAACAAAATTCTATTTGCATTTCCGTAATTTATTATGATATTTATGGTAATAATTAAAATTCATGATGAATTACACCAAATTTGCGCTAATTTGGGTGACTATGACGGTCACTCTTGGATTTCTACCAACTTCGGCCCAGTCTCAGACTTTGCGGGAAGCGGTTTGTCGGATGTTGGAGTTTGAGCCGGAACTTAATGCGGCTGAGTATGACACACTGAGCAGTCGTGAGGATCAGAAATTAAGTCGCTCAGGCCTCTTTCCTAGACTCTCTCTGAATTCGTCAGCTGGAGTAACTGAGCGGGACCGTTCAACAGACGGGCTTTTCGAATCAGGAGAAAGTCTCTTTCAACGCCAGGCGGGACTTTCGATTCGTCAGTTGCTCTATGACGGAGGAACCACCGTGAATCAGGCGCGCTCCTCGAGAAATGCGTTTCTCGCTCAGCAGTATCTTGAGAAGAGCATGATCGAGGAAAGAGTTGTCGACCTTGCTGAAGTTTATCTCGAAGTGACTCGAACCAAGCGTCAGATAGAATTGGCTGAACTGAATGTTCGAAACCATGAACGCATGCGTGACATGCTCGAAGAACGAGCTCGCGCAGGCGGCGCTCGTTCTGATCTCGCGCTTGTTCAAGGGCGCCTTGGGCTTGCCACCAATACGCTGGCAACTTCGAAGCTCGCATTTCGGCTGGCTAGCAATCGTTTTGAGCGCCTCACAGGAATGACGCCCCACAGTCTCACTATTCCCGATATCCCGGGGGTTCCTTCGTCGATGGAGTCCGTGGACCTCAGTAATAATTTCAGTTACCTTGCTTCAGCGGAAGCACTTGAGGCAGCCCAGTTCCGTGCCCGCGCCTCAGAAGGGCTTGATCGCCCGCGCATCTATCTTGATGGTGGTGCTTCAGTGGGGCGGGACCTCGGAGGAGTTCGAGGAGAGGATAATGAGGTCAGCGGTTTGGTCGTAGCAAGTTGGGATCTATTCTCCGGAGGATACAACCGGGCGGCCAAAGAGAAGGAGCATTTTCAAGTCGGCAAATATGAGGAACTGCTCAGAACTGCTGATCTGGAGCGCCATTACAATCTTGGCGTTCTCTGGCAGGAAAGGGAGGGGTCTATGGCCTCTGTTGATGCGCTACAGGTCTATGCAGAAGAGCTTAACCTGGTCACAGATGATTATCGTGAGCAGTTCAAAGTAGGTCGTCAAGAGTTGCTCAACATTCTCGATGTTCAGTCTGAATACTACACCGCAAAATCCCGACTTCTCGATGCCAACTTTGATCTCGACACCTCATCCTATCGAATTCTCGGCATTCAGGGTTTAGCAACCTCGTTTATCCTCGGTGGAGATGGATGCGAAGGATGCGGATTGGACGACAAGTCCGTCATCGATCCAAAGACTGAAGCGGCTTCCTTCACATACTCTGATCCGGATGCGCGGGTTCCTCTGACTCAGGGGCATCTCATGAATAGTCGATTTGATACCGCTGGACCTGAGGCCGATTACGCTTCACTCGAACAGGAATATTATGTCGAACGGAATCAACTTCCTGTTCAGCCATCGGCGGACGCCAAACCAAAAGGAGGTGTCTTCAAATTCTTCAGGATGACGCCTCCGCAGAATTCTCGAATCCGAATCTTCAAGTGATCGCTTTCCCTAAGCTAAAACGCACTATTTCATGAACTACTTTTTGCAAATCACTGATTCAGAGGGAAAGGAAAGCCTCATCCCAATCGGCGAGGTGACGAATGTCGATGTTAGCCCCGGTGATGACATTGTTGTCATGGACGAATCCGGGAACCCTGTCGAAGTCAGCCTTCGTCCGGAAAACGAAGATTTGGAGATCCTTTTTGAGAACGGGTCGAAAGCAATCCTGGAAGACTTCTATGCTCAGGAAGAAGGGGCGGAGCCGATTACAATCAGCCTGAACCCGATTGAGCCGGTTTCTGAGGCGTATGAATTCAACAGTCAAACAGGGAATCTTCCGAATGCGAAGTCTTTCACCCTGATGCGATTTTCGAATACCGAATATATTGAGTTTGTTGAACAGATTGACGAATTAAGCCGCAATGTGTTGCCGGTGGGAAGCCAGGCCGCGGCATCCTCTGGTGGCGGTGGTGAACGAAATGAGCAGGAAATCGCTGAACAAACGATCATTCAAACGACGAACGGAAGTGGGCCCCTACCCTCTGCAGTATCAGACTCAGGCAGCGGGATCGCCGGAGGTCCGGCTATAGCCATTAATCTACTTGTGAATGACGCTGATCCAGTAGGCGGCGGTCTGACATTGCAGGCAATTGCCGGGGTTGGCGTTTCGCCAGGAGATCGTGTAACTCTGCCCGGCGGCACTGTGGTTGTCGTTGGTGCCTCGGGGAATGTCTCTGTCGAACCGGGCTCCAAGTTTGAGGGATTGCGTGTTGGGGAAATCGGAACAGAATCCTTTCAATACTCGATAGTTGATGCCAGCGGAAGCGTAGCAACTTCACAAGTCGTCATCAGCGTGACGGGAGTAAACGATCCTCCAAACGCTGTTGCTGATAAGTATAGCGTAGGCGAGGATGCTCCGGTTACAGTGGATGTTCTCGCTAACGACAGTGATCCTGATGTTGGCGATACTTTAACTGTGACAGGGATTTCGGCTCCTCCTTCTGGTGTCGCTACTTTAAACGGTGACAATAGTATTTCGTACGATCCCAATGGAAGCTTTGAGAATCTCGCGGTTGGAGAAACCGCGACAGTAATCGTAGCATATACGATTTCCGACGACGCGGGTGCGACTTCTAACAGTGCGGTAACTTTTGTTGTTGAGGGAAGAAATGACGCGCCCGAAGCTAACAATGATACAGGTTCGACGGACCAGAATAGCCAGCTAGTTGTCAATACTATCCTGAATGACACTGATCCAGATGGTAGCGATACGCTGACGATTACGGGGGTTACCCAACCTTCATCCGGGCTTGTGCTTCACAATGATGGAGACGTAACCTTCGATCCCGGCGGCGAATTTGACCATCTTGGCGTAGGCCAGAGCGAAGTGGTCACATTTCAGTACGATATTTCAGATGGGAATGGAAATACTGATACCGCGACGGTTTCCATTACCGTTAATGGTGTCGACGACGCAACGGTGACAAATCCTGACTTTGATCGGACGGATGAAGAGACTTCAGTCACTATTGATGTTCTGGCAAATGACTCGGACTTGGATGACAATGATTCGCTCACTATCGAATCTGTCGATCAACCGATAAATGCTAACGATGGGATCGTAGTTAACAATACAAATAACCTGACGTTCACCCCCGGATCAAATTTTGATTCTTTGGCTTTCGGAGAAAGTGCTACGACGACATTTGAGTACACTGCCGTGGCTGCCGGGAGTGGCGCAACGCAGGTAGAAACCGTTACGGTCACCATTCACGGAGTGAATGATAATCCAGTGGCAAACAATGATTCTATCAGGACAGATCAGGATGTTCCAATCACGATCGATGCTGTCGGGAACGATACAGATGTCGACACCAGTGACCTTCTCTTGATAACTGGAGTCGATCAGCCTTCGAAGGGCAGTGCCACAATCAATAGCGAGAACCGCATTGTCTTCAATCCGGGAAATGATTTCGACTCGCTCGATGACGGAGTTGATGAAACTGTGAGCTTCGACTATTTCATCTCTGATGGGAATGGCGGAACAGATGTTGCCACGATCACTGTTACCGTAACTGGAGTCGAGGATCTCACGAATACGGCGCCTGACGAAGGTGAAACAGATGAAGAGACAGCAATTACACTGAGTGTTCTCGATAACGATACCGATCCGGATACCGGTGAAGTGCTCGTGATCAATACCGTTTCGACGCCGGCTAAGGGATCTACTTCGACAGATGGGACGACCATTACCTTTGACCCCGGGAGTGATTTCAATGATCTCGCAATAGGGGAATCGGAGACAGTCACTTTCGAATACGCCCTGACGACGGGTGAAGTGGAAACTGTAACCGTTACCGTCAATGGACTGAACGATGATCCTGTTGCGATCAATGACGTTGAAACGACGAATGAAGATTCCGTCGTGAATATTGACTTATTGGGAATCGATGATTCGACGGCTGCCGATAGCGACGTCGACGGAGACAGTCTGACCGTTACTGAGATAAACGGGATCGCCGCAGGCGGGACTATCACACTTGTGAGTGGTGCCCTCGTCACTGTGAATGCAAATGGGACCGTCGATTATGATCCAAACGATAAGTTTGAGGCTCTCGATGGAGGTGACGTTATTACTGACTCGTTCGCCTACACGATTTCTGATGGTAATGGAGGTACCTCCACCTCGACAGCTACTGTGACAATCAACGGAGCAAATGACGCTCTTGTCACAAATCCCGACTCGGAGTCTACCCTCGAGGGGACTCCGGTTACTATTTCAGTGCTCGCAAATGACAGCGATCCCGACGGAGATGATAATCCCCTCGAGATCGCCTCGGTGGCTCAACCTGCTGATCCGAGTGATGGGGTCGCAGCCATTGTGGGAAGCGAAGTGACATTCACTCCCGGGTCGAACTTTGAAAGTCTTGCCGTCGGCGAGAGCGCGATCACGACTTTTGAATACACCGCTCGCTCGCGAGGGAGTCTCGAAACTCAGACCGAAACAGTAACGATCACCGTGCTTGGCCAGAACGATGGCCCAGTGGCGTTGAACGACACTGGAGCAGTCGATGAAGATGCGACGACCACGGTCAATGCCGGAAGTGGTGTGTTGAGTAATGACAGCGACTTGGATTTGAGCGATGGGCTGACGGTGACGGAGATTCGCACGGGAACAGAGAGCGGAACTGGAACTGGAGCCCTTGTGGGCAATCAACTTGTTGGAACCTACGGGACGTTGACACTCAACGCGGACGGCAGCTACAGCTACGCGGCGGATCAGGATGTGACCGACGCGCTTCCAGTGGGAGCGACGGTAGATGACGTGTATACTTACACGATTAGCGATGGCAATGGAGGTAGTGACACAGCCGAGTTACGCATCACGATCACCGGTGTGAATGACGCGCCTCCCTCGAATCCGACTGACAGCAGTGTAGGAGTCTTTGATGACGTGGATTCGATTGACGAGGATACAGTGGCTCCGATCACGGGGGATGTACTTACGAACGACTCGGATCCAGACACGGGTGATACCCTGACAGTGAGCGAAGTGAACGGAGTTCCCGGCAATGTCGCGAGTGCCGTGACAGGAAGCTTTGGCGATTTGACCCTGAATGCGAATGGAACCTACAGCTACGAACTGGATAACGGTAACCTGACGGTGCAAGCGCTCGGAGTTGGCGAAACGGAAATTGAAACGTTCAGCTACACGGCAGATGACGGCAATGGAGGGTCAGCGACAGCAACCCTGACAATCACGATCAATGGAGTGAACGACGTTCCGCCATCAAATCCTCCAACGGGGACACCAGGAGTGGACTTTGGAGTGTATGACGATGCGGACAGCATCAGCGAAGATGAGTTCCCGAACAGCACGACGGGTAATGTGCTGGATAATGATCTGGATCCTGACGGAGATACACTGACGGTGAGTGAAGTGGATGGCGTTAGTGGCGATGTTGGATCCCAGGTGAGCGGGACCTACGGAGTGGTCACGATCAACCGCGATGGAGATTACACCTACCAACTCGACAACAGCAACCCTGCTGTGCAGGCGCTCGCGGGTGGCGAGACCGTTTTTGAAACCTTTGATTACACTGCCAACGACGGGAACGGAGGCACCGCGATCGCAACCCTGACGATCACGATCAACGGAACCAACGATGGTCCGGCCGCAGTGGACGACAGCGGATCCGGAACCGAAGACAATGACATCACAGGGAATGTGATCACCAATGACACCGACATCGATGGGGATAGTCCGTTGACGGTGGTGAGCAACACTGATCCGGCGAATGGAAGCGTCGTCGTTAATTCTGACGGAAGTTATACCTACACCCCGAACGCGAACTTTAACGGGACGGACAGCTTTACCTACGTGATGCAGGATCCGAGTGGAGCGACGGATACGGCAACGGTGACTCTAACGGTAGCGCCTGCCAACGACCCTCCTGTCGCGATTGATGACGTCGGCACAGTCAATGAAGATGCCACTTTGAGCGTGAATGCTGTGAACGGCATCGTGCAGACCAACGATACGGACATTGACGGAGATGCGCTCAGTGTCAGTGATATCCGGACAGGATCGGAAAGCGGAGCGGGGACTTCTGGCACCGTCGGGGTCGCTTTGACTGGGACTCTGGGAACTTTGACGGTAGCTTCGGACGGCAGTTACACTTACGTGGCTGACCAGGCCGCGGCTGATAGTCTCGCGGTGGGCGAGAGCTCCACCGATACCTTCACCTACACGATCAGCGATGGTTCCGGTGGTAGTGACACGGCTGAATTAGTGATCACCGTAATCGGACAGAATGATGGTCCGGTAGCAGTGAATGACACAGGGGATGTGGATGAAGATGCGACTCTCACCGTCAATGCTGCGAGTGGAGTGCTGAGTAATGACAGTGACTTGGATTTGAGTGATGGACTCACCGTGACTGGAGTTCGCACTGGAACTGAAAGTGGATTCGGAACAGAGGAGTTTGTCGGCAACCAGCTTGCAGGTACCTACGGTACTCTGATTTTAAACGAGGATGGTAGCTACAGCTACTCAGCGGATCAGGATGTGACCGATGCGCTTCCTGTAGGAGCGGCGGTGGATGACGTCTTCACCTACACGGTCAGTGATGGAAATGGCGGCACCGATACCGCTGAACTTAGGATCACGATTACGGGCGTGAATGATGCACCTCCTTCGAACCCAACTGACAGCAGCGTTGGGGTTTTCGATGACGTGGATTCAATTGACGAGGACGCATTGGTCCCGATCACCGGAGACGTTCTCGCAAACGACTCAGATCCGGACACCGGAGACACCCTGACCGTGAGCGAAGTAAACGGGGTCTCTGCCAATGTCGCGAGTGCTGTGACGGGAACCTTTGGTGATCTAACACTCAATGCGAATGGAACCTACAGCTATGATTTGGACAGCACCAATCCGACGGTTCAGGCGCTCGGAGTCGGTGAGACGGAAATTGAAACGTTCAGCTACACGGCAGATGATTCGAATGGAGGAAGTGCGACGGCAACCCTGACGATTACAATCAACGGGGTGAATGATGTGCCACCTTCGAATCCACCGACAGGGACGCCGGGAGTGGACTTTGGAGTCTATGACGACGAGAACAGCATCAGCGAAGATGAGTTCCCGAACAGCAAAAGCGGTAATGTCCTGGACAATGATTTGGATCCTGACGGAGACACCTTGACGGTGAGTGAAGTGGACGGTGTCAGCGGGAATGTTGGAGCTGCGGTGACAGGAACATATGGTGTCGTGACAATTGGTAGCGACGGAGAGTATGATTATCAGCTCGACAATAGTAATCCAGCTATCCAGGGATTGGCAGTAGGAGCTACCGTTCTTGAGACCTTCGATTACACGGCGGACGACGGAAACGGAGGTACTGCGACCGCGACTTTGACGATCACGATCAACGGCACCAACGATGCGCCACCCTCAAATCCGATTGATAGCAGTGTGGGAGTGTTTGATGATGTGGATTCGATTGACGAGGACGCCTTGGTTCCGATCACAGGAGACGTTCTTACGAATGATTCAGATCCGGACACCGGAGACACCCTGACCGTGAGCGAAGTGAACGGTGTCGCTGGTAATGTGGCTAGTGCCGTGACGGGAACCTTTGGTGACCTGACGCTCAATGCGAATGGAACCTACAGCTATGATCTAGACAGCACCAATCCGACGGTCCAAGCGCTCGGAGTGGGCGAGACCGAGATTGAAACGTTCAGCTACACGGCAGATGATTCGAATGGAGGAAGTGCGACGGCAACCCTGACGATTACGATCAACGGAGTGAATGACGTTCCTCCATCAAATCCCCCGACAGGAACCCCGGGAGCAGACTTTGGAGTTTATGACGATGAGGACAGCATCAGTGAAGATGACTTCCCTAACAACACGAGTGGCAACGTCCTCGATAATGACCTCGATCCTGACGGAGACACCTTGACGGTAAGTGAAGTCGAAGGAGTGGGAGCTAACGTCGGCACACAAGTGACTGGAACCTATGGTGTCGTGACTATCGGAAGTGATGGCGCTTACAACTACCAGTTGGACAACGGCAACCCGACCGTACAAGCCCTTGGAGCTGGTCAAAGTATTCTTGAGACCTTCGATTACACGGCTGATGATGGTAATGGAGGCACCGCAACAGCGACATTGACCATCACGATCAATGGAACGAACGACGCTCCGACGGCGGTTGATGACACGGGTTCCGGCACGGAAGATAACGACATTGTCGGGAATGTGATCACCAATGACACCGATATCGATGGAGACAGCCCGTTGACGGTCGTGAGCAACACCGACCCTTCGAACGGAAGTGTCGTCGTCAATACGGACGGGAGCTACACTTACACACCGAATGCGAATTTTAATGGAACCGACAGCTTTACTTATGTGATGCAGGATCCGAATGGTGCGACTGATACAGCGACGGTGACATTGACAGTGGCTCCGGCAAACGACCCTCCTGTTGCGGCTGACGACGCCGGCACTGTGAACGAGGACGCTTCACTCAGTGTGAATGCCGTGAACGGGATTGTTAAAACCAATGATACGGACATCGATGGAGACACGCTAAGTGTCAGTGATATTCGGACCGGTACGGAAAGCGGAGGTGGAACACCGGGAACGGTGGGTGTTGCTCTGACGGGAACCTTGGGAACGCTCACCGTAGCCTCAGACGGAAGCTACACCTATGCGGCTGATCAGACTGCGGCAGATAATCTTGCAGTGGGCGAAAGCTCCACAGACACTTTCACTTACACGATCAGTGATGGAAGCGGAGGAAGCGATACCGCCGAGTTGGTGATCACCGTGCTTGGCCAGAACGATGGCCCAGTGGCGTTGAACGACACTGGAGCAGTCGATGAAGATGCGACGACCACGGTCAATGCCGGAAGTGGTGTGTTGAGTAATGACAGCGACTTGGATTTGAGCGATGGGCTGACGGTGACGGAGATTCGCACGGGAACAGAGAGCGGAACTGGAACTGGAGCCCTTGTGGGCAATCAACTTGTTGGAACCTACGGGACGTTGACACTCAACGCGGACGGCAGCTACAGCTACGCGGCGGATCAGGATGTGACCGACGCGCTTCCAGTGGGAGCGACGGTAGATGACGTGTATACTTACACGATTAGCGATGGCAATGGAGGTAGTGACACAGCCGAGTTACGCATCACGATCACCGGTGTGAATGACGCGCCTCCCTCGAATCCGACTGACAGCAGTGTAGGAGTCTTTGATGACGTGGATTCGATTGACGAGGATACAGTGGCTCCGATCACGGGGGATGTACTTACGAACGACTCGGATCCAGACACGGGTGATACCCTGACAGTGAGCGAAGTGAACGGAGTTCCCGGCAATGTCGCGAGTGCCGTGACAGGAAGCTTTGGCGATTTGACCCTGAATGCGAATGGAACCTACAGCTACGAACTGGATAACGGTAACCTGACGGTGCAAGCGCTCGGAGTTGGCGAAACGGAAATTGAAACGTTCAGCTACACGGCAGATGACGGCAATGGAGGGTCAGCGACAGCAACCCTGACAATCACGATCAATGGAGTGAACGACGTTCCGCCATCAAATCCTCCAACGGGGACCACACTACACGACAAGAATTGAGTGATATTTTGGTTCATCAATCCAGTGTAGAAACTCCCGTATCTCAGCAACGAAATCTTCTTTATTTCCAAAGATCTGTGAGATCCGGTCGAGACCGAGGCGGAAGATACTCTTCCTTTTTTGCTTAGCGGTCAGCTTTGTCTTTGCCTTCATCTCGCAACCCCATCCATAGCTGAAGAGAAATGTCAGGGTGAGCACCCCGAAGAGTTTTTCGATTTTTCCGAGCTCCGACATGTGCGTCGTTTCCAAGTCGAAACCACGTTTCTTGAAGTGGCTGAAGACTTGCTCAATTCCCCATCGCCGCCGGTAGATTGCCAACGCCTCCTTTCCATGAAAGCGGTTGCTCGCCAAGTAGAGAAACTCGTCCCGAGAGTTCTTGCCGAGGATGGGGCAACCAGAAAAGAACAGCTCGAAGCCCCATATTTCCCTGCGGCACGGGCTTTTCGGCGGCCGCTTCGATGCCGGGATTCCGCCCACCAGTGTGTTCCCCTTGAGTCTAACGACATATCCAACGCCCTGGTCATCAAGCCATTGCAGCCACGGTTTCCCGATGAACTCTCGATCCATGGTGAGCACCTTGATCTCGGTCGCGGGGAGTATCCGGAGAAGACGCTTCATCAGGTCGATCCGGTGTATCGCCTTGGAGTTGCCGCACTTGGTGGCACGGGGCAGTGCCATCCAGATGACCGGAATAGCTACCTTGTCGAGTACAATGGCGACAACGAGAAGGTTGAGGTGGGTTCTTCCATACTTCCAGTTGGTCCGATCCATTGAGAGCACCCAACCACCCTCGGGTTTGGAAAGTTTGGCGATCACGAGCCGGGCGATGTCGTCGAAGGGCATCGCGAAGTGGAGGAAGAAGTTCTGGAACCGTCGATAGAGACTCTCGTCCTTCAGGTCACCGGAGGCTTCCGAGGAGAGCTTGACGAGGTTGACGGTGCGGTTGCGCAGGATCGAAACGATGAGATACCCAAGGCATTCCAGGCGGGCGTTTTTCCAGGAAGGAAGCGCAGAGCGGAGACGGTCTATAAGAGAGGCATTTAGCATGGAAAACATGCCGCAAACCCCCAATGTCAAGAAGTATATTAATATAAGTGATTTATTTTTAACGAGTTAAGGTTCTGTTTTTTGTCGTGCAGTGTGGTTTTATCGATAGCAAGCACACAGATTCGATCTCAATTATACGTCACTTTCGCTGGTAAAAAGTTCGCGATTCAAGCATATATGGGGTGTCTCAGGTGGGCACAGCCACTCGACTCAGGATCCGATGAACCAAGTATTCAATTTCAATCTTCGACCTACCACGAAGACGACCCTTTCGGAACGCATGAGTTTCGACCTTTTTCTATCAAAGATTTGATTCGGGCAATATTCAATCGGGCAGAGTTTCGGGAGGGTGTCTCTATCCCATTTTGGTTGATCACCTCGGTCGCGATCTCAGCCTTGGTCATCCTTTCGCTAGTGAAACGGCAGCGAACAGGCTAACAAAACGTCGCAGCCAAGGCGCTTAACCTCGCGAGTTTTTGTTGATTTGGTCGCTTGGAAGTCTATTGTGTTTTCAACTGAGGCCCCCAGCACCTGGCTGGACTCAGTCGTTGTCGAAGAAAATCACCTTGGGGGAAGAACTCCGAAAAGGCTTCGGCGGATGGGCAGCTTGTTGATCGGCTCCGGCGGATCGGCAGCGGCACTTTGATCCGGCTGATAGGCAATGGCGGATGGGCAGTTCGATGATCGGCTTCGCGACAGGGCTTCCGCACGAATGCAAAACGACAACAAGATGCTGCGGTGAAAAGCAAAAGGTAAATTAGTTCGTTTTGTCTATGTTTATTGGGGTTGTGTGGCGGTGATGTAACCGATTTTATTTGGG
>Ga0222653_1000570_pt1 | contig 20890 bp, 22 predicted proteins | sample AntAcemetagen419_FD_179856 | JGI IMG/M metagenome (GOLD analysis project Ga0222653, IMG submission 179856) | Saline water microbial communities from Ace Lake, Antarctica - #419 | ecosystem: Environmental > Aquatic > Non-marine Saline and Alkaline > Saline | place: Antarctica: Ace Lake...
CTCGCCAAGGATTTCGAGCAAACCATAGCCTCTGCAACCGCTTGGCTGTTCATCGCATCCATCCAGCTCTTTACAAGACGCATCGCAAGAACATGAAATTACTACGGATAATTTTGAATCGGACTCTGAGACGTCATGATTCCAGGCCTTTTAAACCGGTTCCTGGAAGTCCTTATTCAGTATACACTTTACGATATCTTGCTCTGGCTGCGCCCCTACAATGGTTGAATCGGCGGCTGCAGAAAGTAATCGGTTGCCATCCTGGGAAGGTCAGGCTTTCAGCATCGCGTAGAGTTCATCCTTGAGGACGACCCGCCGCTTGCGCAGCTCTGTCTCATGCGTTTCGCTGGCCGGCTGGACGCCGCTCTCATGCCGGTGGATGTGACGGTTGACGTCGTGATACTCGTCAGCAAGGCGCGCGAAATGCGGGTTCGACGTCTTGAGTTCATGGATGTTGTCCACCGCTTCGGGAAATTCTGCGGCAAGTTCGTGAGGCGTGTGAGTCATTCTGAGCTCTCCTGATATGGGGTTTTCACCTCGTAACAGGCCCAATGCGACCTCCCCTGTCACTAAGGGAGTCTGCGTAGAAGCTGTTCAGCGCAACTGGTAATAGGTCTTGTAAGCCGCGGCGTCCTTCGTCTCGGCAATCACGCGCTTCAGGTCCTCATACGACGTGAGCGTGCAGTCGGCATCCAGGGCAAGTTCGTTCATCGTGTCGATCGGCAGGTCGTCGCAATCTGGCAGTTTCATGAAAAGACGGTCCCCGACCAGCTTGCCCACGGCATAATTATAGACATAGCCGTCCTTTGAGCCCTCGTCTGGGGAGGCGACTTCCATGAGGTATTCGCCTGTTCCGCCCTCAAGGGGCGCGAAAACCAGCCTGGCATTCTCGTCCAGCCAATAGAAATTTCCCTCCTGGCGGATCGCATAGTGTTCATACGCCCCTTCCGATCCGGACCGGTCCCAGCGCGTCAGGTCGTCATTGTCCTGGACATAAGTGTCGGCGATCCGGAACGTGCCCAGCGCCAGGACGGCCTCTTCCGACGGGATCAACGGCTTGTCGGCGCCAAAGGCGCAGGCTGCCGCCATCGCACAAACGGCCAACACGAAAGTCGTTTTCAAACGGCGCGTACTGATCCCGGCTCCTTTTCCGAATGCGCCGAGCTAAGCCCCGCCCGGCCTGAAAGGCAATGTGGGAAACCCCGCAAGGCTTAGACCTCGAACGGGTCGCGCATCAGGATGACGTCTTCGCGTTCCGGCGACGTCGAGACCAGCGCGCAGGGCTTGCCGACGAGTTCTTCAAGGCGCCGGACATATTTTACCGCCTCGGCGGGCAGGTCGGCCCAGCTGCGGGCGCCCGCTGTCGAGCCTTTCCAGCCGTCGATGGTCTCATAAACCGGCTCGACGGCAGCCTGGTCGGTGAGGCCAGCGGGAAAATAGTCGATTTCCTTGCCGTGCAAGCGATAGGCAACGCAGACCTTGATCTCGTCGAAACCATCGAGCACGTCGAGCTTTGTCAGGGCAAGACCGGTGACGCCGCTCGTGATGCAGGCCTGGCGAACCATCACGCTGTCAAACCAGCCGCAGCGGCGGGCCCGGCCGGTATTGACGCCGACTTCCTTGCCGATACGACCGAGGCGCTCGCCGATCTCGTCGTGCAGCTCAGTCGGGAATGGGCCGGCGCCGACGCGCGTCGTATATGCCTTGGCGAGGCCCAACACGTAGGAAATCGCGCCCGGGCCGACACCGGAGCCTGCCGAGGCATTGCCTGCCACGACATTGGAAGAGGTCACGAACGGATAGGTGCCGTGATCAACGTCGAGCATCACGCCCTGGGCACCTTCAAACAGGATACGCCGACCGCGCCGGACCTGTTCGTCGAGCAGTTTCCAGACCGGCTGCGCATAGGCGAGGATCTGCGGGGCGATCTTCAGGAGATCGGCTTTGAGCTGGGCGCCATCGGGTTCGGGCAGGTCGAGACCCGTCCGCAGCGGGCGATGGTGCGCCAGCAGGCGCTCGATCTTCATGTCGAGAGCAGCAGGATCAGCAAGATCAGCGACGCGGATGGCGCGGCGACCAACGCGGTCCTCATAGGCCGGGCCGATGCCGCGCTTGGTCGTGCCGATCTGGGCGGCGCCAAGGGCCCCTTCACGCGCCGCGTCGATGTCCTTGTGCCAAGGAAGGATCAGCGAGGCATTGTCAGCGAGCACGAGATTGTTGGGAGTTACTTCAACGCCCTGCGCGCGTATGCCGTCAATTTCCGTCAGCATGTGCCACGGATCGACCACGACGCCATTGCCGATCACCGAGAGCTTGCCCCCTCGCACAAGGCCAGACGGCAGCAGCGCGAGCTTGAACACTTTCCCATCAATAACCAGCGTATGGCCGGCATTGTGACCGCCCTGGAAACGCACCACGACATCGGCCCGGCTCGAGAGCCAGTCGACAATCTTGCCCTTGCCTTCATCGCCCCATTGGGCGCCTACGACGACGACACCTGACATATAGAACTCCCGTGTTCAGCCGCCGCGACAAGGGCAGGAGTCTGCCCGCAATTGCAAGGGGCAGACGCCGTTTTCTAAGACGTTTTCTGTCGCTTGGGGCCTACTTCACGAGGTCATAGTCCTTCAGCTCGACACTGGCCACGGCATCGGCATAGGCGCGGGTATGGTCCGACCAGTTCTGGGTGATGCGGCCACCCTCGGTCTTGTACCAGCTGTTGCAGGCCGGATCGGCCCATACCGTCTTGCCGAGACGAGCCTGCAAGTCCTTGTTGAACTTGTCCTGCACCGCGCGCTTGGGCGCCATCGCCGCCGCGCCTGCCTCGTGCAGCTTGTCCAGCGCCTTGATCGTGTATTCGACCTGCCGTTCCAGCATGAAGGTGATCGAATTGTGCCCGAGATTGGTGTTTGGCCCATAGAGGACGAAGAAGTTCGGGAAGTCCGCGACGGTGATGCCGAGATAGGCTTCGGGACCGTCAGCCCAGGCGTCTTCGATCGTTACGCCGCCCTGCCCGGCTACATCGACCGACCAGTGCCAACCAGTCGTCTCGAACCCGGTGGCGAAGACAAGGATGTCATATTCGTGCAGCAGGCCGTCCTTGGTGCGAATGCCCTCGGGGACAATCTCGGCAATTCCGTCGGTGATCAGGTCGACATTATCGCGCATCAGGGTTGGATAGAAATCATCCGCAATCAGGATGCGACGACAGCCGACGGGATAGTCCGGCGTCAGCTTCTTGCGCAGCTCGGCATCCGGCACCTGGGCGTTCAGATGGTCCGTCGCCTGGCGCGTGAAGAAGGCGCGCCCTTCCGGCGTCCATTCAAAGGCCTGCCAGAAGAAATAGTCGGCATTCTCGTAGAGAATTTTCCGGTTCATCGCCGCGAACTCCGCCGCCTTTTCGGGGACCGTGAACATCAGTGTCATTTCTTCCGGCGTGATCTCCCGGTCATTGCGCGGGATCATCCAGTTGGCAGAGCGCTGGAACACACCGACATTGGACGCCTCGAGCGCGACCAGAGGGATTAGCTGAACGGCGCTCGCGGCCGAGCCCACGACGCCGACGCGCTTGCCCTTGAAATCAACGGAATGGTCCCAAGTGGCCGAATGCATTTTCGGGCCGTTAAACGTGTCGAGGCCAGGAATATCGGGCCAGAACGGACGGTTGAGCTGGCCAAGCGCGCCGATGACGGCATCGGCTTCGATCACGCGGCCCTTGGTCGTGGTGACCGTCCATTTCTTGTCCGCATCGCTCCAGACAGCAGAGTCCGCGCCTTCATTCAGGTGAAGGTTGGGGCGCAACTGGAAGCGGTCGGTGACCTCCTCGGCATAGGCCTGGATCTCTTCCTGCTGGGGATAAAGCCGTGTCCAGAGCATGGATTGGGCAAAGGAGAGTTGATACAGCGCGACCTGAACATCGCAGGCGCAGCCGGGATAGGTATTCGCCGCCCAGGTGCCGCCGACGCGGTCACCCTGTTCCAGCAGGGTGAAATCATATCCGGCTTCCTGCAGCTTGATCGCCGCTGTCAGGCCGCCAAGGCCTGCACCGATCACCACAACATGTTTGTCTGGCATAATGTCCTCCTGATGTTTTCAGGAGAGAGTGGCAGGAACCCTATTCAGCGCAAGGGGTATCGCAACGCCAAGGCGTGACAGACGCCTAGTGACCGAACGCGTAGATGACCCGGACGCCGAGATTGTCCATGCCTTGGTTGCGTCCGTTGCCGAGGATCTGGCCGTGGCTGAGATGCTCATACAGGACCTGGCCGCCCCAGCGCTCATTGAAGCTGTAGTTCACGGCGAACGACGTGCGGAACAGGTCGCGCGATCCGAGAAGGACGTTTTCCGCGGTAAACGCATCCCCGCGAGGATCACCCTGCGGGAACGGGTTTTCCAGCGTGCCGTCATGGACCGCATAGCCTTCGCCCGCTTCGAGCGACCAGTTCTCGGCGAAGTTCCAGTTCCAAACCAGGCCCACCGCCCCAAAGCTCGTATTGCCTGGCGTATTGGCGCCGCCCATCACATAGGGGCGCGGCGACCAGATGATCGACAGGAAGTCGGGCGATTTGAACACCAGCTCGCCATTGATGTCGGGGCCGTCTTCCTTGTCGGCATTATTGCAATCAATGACGCAGATATTGTGCTGCATGACGCCCAAGCGGACCTCGTCGAGAAGGTCGGCGCAGGCCGTGCCGGCGATTGCCAGGACAAATGAAAGACAGAGTGCGGCGCGATGCATGATGATCCCCCCAACAGGCGTGTTCAGCCTGAACAAGGGCCTAAACACCGCGCCGTCAAGCGCTTCCGTTCAGGCCGCCCCGCGAACCCAGCGAAGGGTGGCTTGCGAGACACGCTTTCCAAACATTTCCGCCGTTTCAAGGTCGAAGCGATCAGGGGTCTGTTCGGCCGGCAGGTCGGTCAACGACTGCACGCCGAGGCCAAGCGTGAAGCTGACGCGGTTATGCACGGCCTTGATATCCTTGGTGGAGGCATTGTAGCCGGGCATCATGCCGGTGCCGACCCAGACCATCCCATGCTGGGCCGCGAGGGTCGAAAACTGCTGCAGGGTCGTTGACTTGTCGCCATAGAGCGAGCCGGAATTGGTGAACCCGGCGGCGATCTTGTCTTTCCAGCCATGCGAGAACCAGGCCTTTGAACTGGCTTCCATGAATTGCTTAAACACGGCGGACGCAGAGCCCATATAGGTCGGCGAGCCGAAAATGATCGCATCGGCTGCGGCCAGTTCAGCCCAGGGGCCGGTTTCGGGGCTGGTGAGGTCGTCTGCCTTGAAGAGCGTGACCTCTGCACCATCAGCGCTGGCCGCGCCAATGCGAACATGCTCGGCCACCTTGGCCGTGTGGCCGTAGCCGGAATGATAGACGATAGCGATCTTTGCCATGTAAGGCTCCTTTGTGTCTGGAGCCCTTAACTGGAGGCGGGCTGCCTCGATGACAGCCCGGCCTGATTGCATATCAATTATTCAGGCCTCGACGGCCTAGAAAGTCAGCACTTTGGCGTAGCGCACCTGGGGCAGCGCCTCGAGCTTCGTCACGAACGACTCCCCAGGCACAGAATCGATACCGATCAGGGCAATCGCTTCGCCGCCCGCTTCGGTGCGCCCGAGGTGGAAGGTTGCGATATTGACCTTCGCTTCGCCCAGCATCTGGCCGAGAGCGCCGATAAAGCCCGGCTTGTCGAGATTGTTGACGTAAAGCGTGACCGGCGAGAAATCACCTTCCAGCGCCATGCCCTTGACCTCGACGATGCGTGGCTGGCCAGCGATCAGCGTGCCAGCGAGGGTGCGCCAGCCGCCTTCCGGTGCGTTCTTGGTCGCCTTGGTCTTCACCTTGACGCGGATCAGGCTGTCATAGACCGGGCTGACTTCAGTCTTTGTCTCAGTCAGCTTGACGCCACTGTCGGCGAGAATCGCCGGGGCCGATACCATGTTCACATCGCCGCGCGACGCCCGCAGCAGGCCCGCCAGCAAGGCGGCGGTCAGCGGCTTGCGGTTGAGGTCTGCGACCTCGCCCTCATATTCGATGACCACTTCCTCATAACCATAGTCGGAAATCTGTCCCGCAAAGGATCCGAGCTTTTCGGCAAGCCCTGCGAACGGCCTGATGCGCGGGGCTTCCTCGGCGGTGATCGACGGCATGTTGAGCGCGTTGGTGACGGCGCCCGACAGGAGATAGTCGGACATCTGCTCGGCGACCTGAAGGGCGACGTTTTCCTGGGCTTCGTTCGTGGCCGCGCCAAGGTGGGGCGTTGCGACGAAATTCTTCTTGCCGAAGAGAACGTTCTCCTTGGCAGGCTCGACCGCGAAAACATCGAACGCGGCACCCGCGAGGTGGCCGCTTTCGAGCATCTCGGCGACAGCCTCTTCGTCCACCAGGCCGCCGCGGGCGCAGTTGACCAGGATCAGGCCCTTCTTCGTCCTGGCGAGATTCTCGCGCGAGAGGACGTTGCGAGTCTGGTCGGTGAGCGGCACATGTAGCGTGATGACGTCGGCGCGCTTCAGCAGGTCTTCGAGCTCAACCTTCTGGACCCCCAGTTCGATAGCACGTTCCTCTGTCAGGAACGGATCATAGGCCACGACTTTCATCTTCAGGCCGATGGCCCGTTCAGCGACGCGGCTGCCGATATTGCCGCAACCGATCAGGCCGAGCGTCTTGTAGCTGACCTCGATGCCCATATAGCCGGACTTCGGCCATTTGCCGGCTTGCGTCTCGGCATTGGCGGCCGGGATCTGGCGGGCGGCGGCAAACATCATGGCGATGGCATGTTCAGCGGTCGTGATGGCGTTGCCGAACGGCGTGTTCATGACCACGACGCCTTTGGCGGTCGCCGCCTTGATGTCGATATTGTCGACGCCGATACCAGCACGACCAATGACTTTCAGGTTTATGGCGGCCGCGATCACGTCTGCATTCGGCTTGCAGGCAGACCGGACGACAAGGCCGTCATAATCAGCGATTTCCTTGATCAGGTCTTGCGTGTTCAGACCGACCTTGGTGACGGTTTCGATGCCGCGCGCGTGAAAGATTTCGACGGCAGCTGGGGAGAGCGTGTCTCCGATGAGGACTTTGGGCATTTCGGGTTCTCTTTATCGTTTCGGGGCACGTGGTCCGGCTCTCCTTCGAATTTGCTCAGGATGAGCCTGCTTGTGGGGATTTCCGAGCGCCCTCATCCTGGGCGAGACCAAAGGACGAGGGCGCGGGAGAAAGCGCTTAGAGGCTGGCGGCTTCTTCAGCGAAGGCCCAGTCGAGCCATGGCGTCAGGGCCGCGACATTCGACGGTTCAACCGATCCGCCGCACCAGATGCGCAGGCCCGGAGGGGCCTTGGCGTAACCGGCTGCGTCGAAGCAGGCGTTTTCCTTTTCGAGGCGCTTCATCATACGCTTGACGAAATCGCGCTGGCCGGCCTCGTCCATGCGCGCAACACGCGGATCAGTGATCCTGAACGTCACGCCGGTATTCGAACGCACGGATGCGTCGGGACACAGGAAGTCGACCCAGTCGGTCTTGGCGACCCAGTCGGTCAGCGTGGCGAGGCTCTCGTCGGAGCGCTTCTGGAGCCCCTTCCAGCCACCGAGGCTTTCGCACCAGTCGAGCGCCTGGAGATAGTCTTCGACGCACAGCATGCTGGGCGTGTTGATCGTCGCGCCCTCGAACAGGGCTTCGTCGACCTTGCCGCCCTTGGTCATGCGGAACAGTTTCGGAAGCGGCCGGTCCGGCGTGTAGCTTTCGAGACGGGCCACCGCGCGCGGGCTGAGCACCAGCATGCCGTGGGCGGCTTCTCCGCCGAGGCATTTCTGCCAGCTATAGGTCACGACATCGAGCTTTTCCCACTCGATGTCCTGCGCAAACGCGGCGGATGTCGCATCGCAGATCACGACGCGGTCAGGGTTCGGTTTGATCCAGTCGGCATTGGGAACGCGCACACCGGACGTCGTGCCGTTCCAGGTGAAGATGATGTCGGCATCATCGCGCACCTTTTCGAAGGGCGGCAGCTCGCCATACTCGCCGACATAGGTGTTGCAGTTGTCGAGTTTCAATTGCTTGGTGGCATCGGTCACCCAGTCCTGCCCGAAGCTTTCCCAGGCGAACACGTCCACTGGCTTTGCGCCGAGCATGGACCACATGCACATCTCGACTGCGCCCGTATCGGACGCCGGCACGATGGCAACGCGATAATCGTCGGGAATGCCGAGGATCGCCTTGGAGCGATCAATCGCAGCCTTCAGCTTCTTCTTCGCATCGCCGGAACGGTGCGAACGGCCAAGGGCGGCGGTTTCGAGTTTTTGAAGGGAAAATCCGGGACGCTTTGCGGTCGGGCCGGATGAAAAATGTGGGCATGCTGGCAGCACGCCGGGTTTGGCGGTCGTCGTCATCTGTTTTACTCCTATCCTCACAGATAGGCTGCATGCCGTTGGGGGCATGTGGCCCACCGCGTCTGTCTCATAATTCGCGTGGGGGTGCAAACGACATTCTTGCATCGCCCCCGTGCCGGTGGTTCACTTGCCGGATGAGCATGACTATCCAGCCACTCACCGGCACACTCGGCGCAGAAATCCACGGCGTGGACCTCACGAAAGACTTGTCCAATTCCGAGTTCGACGCGGTCCACCAGGCTTTCCTCGACCACAAGGTGATTATTCTGCGCGGCCAGAACGGCATGACACCCGACCAGCACAAGGCCTTCGCCCGGCGCTTCGGCACGCTGAACATCCACCCTTACGTCAAGGGCATGGATTGCCACCCGGAACTCCTCGAGATCATCAAGGAGCCAGAGGAGAAAACCAATTTCGGCGGCGGCTGGCATTCCGACATGAGCTTCCTCGAAGAGCCCGCCCTCGGCTCGATCCTCCACGCGCTCGAAGTCCCGCCCTATGGCGGGGACACGCTCTTCGCCGACCAGCAGGCGGCCTATGACCGCCTCTCGGTCGGCCTGCAGAAAACACTGGGCGGCATGACCGCCGTGCATACTGCGAGCAAGGAATACGGCGCTGACGGCTATTCCGCTGCCGTGCGCCAGTCGATGGATGCCACCGCCGCACCCGACGCCCCGGAATACGAGCACCCGGTCGTGCGCACACATCCGGAAACCGGCCGGAAGGGTCTTTACATCAACCCGGCCTTCACGCTGCGCTTTGCCGGCTGGAGCCGGAAAGAGAGCCTGCCCCTGCTGAACTATTTGTTCGACCTGTCAAAGGAAGAGCGCAACACCTGCCGCGTGCGCTGGCAGGCCGGCGACGTCACCATGTGGGATAATCGCTGTGTCTGGCACTACGCGCTCAACGATTATCACGGCCACCGCCGCCACATGCGCCGCGCCACGGTCGATGGCGACCGGCCACGCTAGGCCAGCGCGGTCAGCATCCCCCAGGCGATCAGGGCCTGACCGCCGAAATAGAGCGTCCAGACAGCAAGGGATGAGACCATGCCGGCAGGCTGGTCTGCCGGTTTGCGAAAAAGCTGCAGCGACAGGGTCATGTCCGAGGCGATGAACATGACCGCGCCCAGCGTGACCGGCCAATAGACTGGATCGAGCCGCAGCGACGCCGCGCCCATCATCAGGATCACCGCCGTATAAGCAAACACCGGCCAGCGCATTTCGCCCAGCCAGGGCGCCAACCAGCGCGCGAACAGCACGCCGCCAAATACCAGCGCGACCTGCGCGGACGTATTCAGAATATCGCGCGGCGCTGCCTCCAGCCCCCAGAACAGGGCGACATAGGCCACATGGGCGAGGAAGAAGGCTGCCATGCCGGGCTTCAGCCAGCGTTCGCCTTCAAGCGCGAGAAAGGCGTCCCCGGCGGAACTGAGGGCCAGCGCGGCCACGAGCAGCACCGGGCCGCCTGCCAGATAGGCCCATAGCGCCAACAGGGCCGTTGACCCCGTCTTGACCAGCAGGGCGACGGGCCCCTTCCCGCGATAGCAGAACGCCGCGCCGTAAACCAAGCCGAGCGCCGGCGCGCCGAACAATGAGATTTGCGCCCCTTCCATACGCCTATTCGTGATCCTTGACCGGTTCGGGCAGGCGCAACAGGCGCCGGGCCATGCGTCGGTGACACTCTTTCACGTACATGCCGACCACGCCGAGCGCGGTGGCCAGAACGGTGGCATCATCGGTAAATCCCAGCCCGACTATCATGTCCGGCAGCAAATCAGCGGGCATCACGAAATAGGCAACGGCGGCATATAGCACGGCCTTCGCCTTCATCGGCGTCAACGGATCGCGCGCCGCATACCAGGCCGCGACCAGGTCATCGGCGAACGGGACCCGGCCGATGACCCGCATCAGCTTGGGCACTAGGCCGCGCGACACCCGCGCATTACGCTCAATACTCTTGGGCAGGAACGTGCCGTCCTTGCCGCGAACCGTATTTATAATTTCCGCTGCGTCAGTCATTGCGAACTCCTCAGACCATTATAGACACAAGGCCAGTCTCACGAAAACCAAGGAGGGCAGTGGCCCATGAAAATCGATTCCAGCGTATCCGCCGTCATTACTGGGGGCGCTTCCGGCCTCGGCGCCGCAACTGCGCGCAAGCTTGCCGGCATGGGCGCGAAAGTCGCCTTGTTCGATCTCAATGCCGAAAAGGGCGAAGCGCTCGCCAAGGAACTCGGCGGCGTCTTCTGCGAGGTCAACGTGACCGACGACGCGTCGGTCGATGCCGGCTTTGCCAAGTCCCGCGCCGCCATCGGTCAGGAACGCATCCTGATCAACTGCGCCGGCACCGGCAACGCGATCAAGACGGCCAGCCGTGACAAGAAGACCGGCGAGATCACCCACTTCCCGCTCGACAAGTTCAACATGATTATCCAGATCAACCTTGTCGGCACGTTCCGCTGCATCGCCAAATCGGCTGCTGGCATGATGACGCTCGACCCGGTCGACGGCGAGCGCGGCGCGATCGTCAACACGGCTTCCGTGGCCGCTGAAGACGGCCAGATCGGCCAGGCCTCCTATTCCGCCTCCAAGGGCGGCGTCGTCGGCATGACCTTGCCAATCGCACGCGACCTCAGCCGCGAACTGATCCGGGTCAACACAATCCTGCCCGGCATTTTCGATACGCCGCTGCTGGCCGGTGCCCCCGAGCCGGTTCGCCAGGCCCTCGGCGCCCAGGTGCCGCACCCGGCCCGTCTCGGTAATCCGGATGAATACGCCTCGCTGGCCGTGGAAATGTGCCGCAACGGCTACTTCAACGGTGAAGACGTCCGCCTCGACGGCGCGATCCGCATGGCGCCGCGCTGAGCCCAGCTGCAGCGGCAAAGATAAAGCCCGTCCGGAGCAATCCGGGCGGGCTTTTTTCTTCCAGGCAGGCGACGGTAAGGCTGGGCCGCGCCGAAGCCTGCTACTGACCCTTGCGGTCTTTCACGCCTTCTTCATCGGCGGCAGCGCGATCTGCCTCATCGAAAACGATTTCAGCCTCTTCGCCCTTGCCATAGGCACGGGATTTCTTGGCCAGCGCAGACATCGAGTCCTGCATACGGCCCTGGCCGACAGCCATGGTTTTCGAGGCGCTCATGCCGACAGCATCCGCATCGCCGAAATTGGCGAATTCAGCGCCAAGGAAAACGACTTCCCAGCCATTCGCTTTGGCCCGATCCAGCGCGGCCTTGGCGCCGTCGCGCGTGATCTCTTTTGACGAGTTTTCATGGCCGTCGGTCATGATGACGATGACAGCCTTTTCCGGCTTGTCCGCTTCGGCGAGCGAGACCATTCGCCCGATAGCATCGAACAGCGGCGTCATGCCGCGCGGATTGGCTTCATCATTGGTGACGTCTGTCCAGGCTTCCGCCGCCACGTCCTTGCGCAGCACGTCAAACTGCAGCGATTCCTGGTAGTCGAAGACCGCCATCGTGATGGTCGTCTTGATGTCGCCACCTTCAATCTCGCCTTCATCGGCCTCGCCAACGCTGGCGGCATAGGCGTTCACCGAGCCGAGGGCTTCGTCCCAGATGCCGCTCATCGAGCCGGTGCGGTCGAGCAGGATGTAGGAGTGCACCGAGCCTGGGGTCGGGGTGGGGGCCGGCTTGGCGGCGGCGGGGAGGACCATGGCGAGGCTGAGGCCGGTCATGGCGAGTGTCAGGCGTATGGATTTCATTGGGGCGTCCCTTCCCTGTTGTCTCGGCTCCCCAGCCTTTGATGAAGGCAAAGATGGCTGATGATTGGGGCGCACCTGTGGCCGACCTGTGCCGAAGCCAAGAAAAAGCCCGCCTTTTGAAGGGCGGGCTGGTTCAGCTTGAATTCATAAAACGATCAGGCGAACTGCGGCGCGATCTTCAGGTTCTTGACCCAGCCGATTTTTTCGAAGGCGAGCAGGATGGTGCCATTATAGTCGACGATCCGGTTCCAGACGCCTTTGCGGGGGCGATGCAGGGCGCTTTGGGGCGCGTCATGATGGTGGTCGTGGAAGGCTTCGCCGCCAGTCAGCAGGGCCATCAGGTGATCGGCCCAGATCGGTGTCTTGAGGTGGCCGAGCACATTGATGCCGTAGACCGTGGCGTGGAACTGGATGGCGCGGCCAATGACAACGCTGGCATGGATCATCGCGGTGAGCACCAGCGACCCGCCCGTGGCCCAGACGATGAGATAGATCGCAGCCGGAATGACCAGGTGCACGACAAGGCTCAGCTCGTTGTAGAACCGGTCCATCCAGACGATCACGGGCTGGTCTTTCAGCCACATCGCAATCGGGCGGTCGGTGTCCTGCTTGTCGCGCCAGAGAATCCAGCCGACCCAGGCCCAGCGCTTGGACTCGAAGGGATTGTGCGGGTCGCCGGGCGCGTCGGCAAAGCGGTGGTGCTGGGAATGATAGTTCACCCAGTCCTTCACATTGCCCTGCATGGCCAGCATCAGGTTCATCATGGTCAGGAATTGCGCAGGCGCCTTCAGTTCACCGGCGCGGTGCTGGAGGATGCGGTGCAGCGGCCCGATGCCGAGATTGCACATGAAGACGGAGAGGGCGACGACGCCGAGGGCCAGCGGGAAATACCACCCGTGCAGCGTCAGCTCGCTGAGCACGATGCCAAGCACGACCATGGTCGTAAACAGGGCAATGCCGAGAGCCGGGTATCCAAAGGCGGAAAAGAAACTTGCTCCATTGAACGTCTTCCACGTTTTCGGGATAGCCAGCGAACGAGGTATCATATGTGTTGTCTCCCAATCGGCCGACGGGCCAATGCGTTCTGCAAGGCAGTCTCAGGCCGGGCCGATTAAAACTTACTTAAGGCCCGTCAGGCCTTCCGGAAAGGCATAATCCTCAGCCCTGACCCAGGTGTGATACGTAGGGGTGACGGGCCCGCCGCGTTTCGGGTAAATGCTGCATCGATAGTCTGGACCGTAGGATCGGGGAAACAAAAGCGATGCAGGAAGAACGCCGACCCAACGCGATCGAACGGCTTGTGTTGCTTGGGCTCGATCCGGAGGCGAGCCAGGATGAGACGGCACTCAAGATTCCCTGCTCTTTTTCGAAGGATTGTATCGAAGCGGGCGACCCGACGCTGGTTATCAATTTCCAGACGTGCGCGTTCAAATGTACTAGCTGCAAGGCCAGCGGCGACCTCGATGAACTCGTCATGGCGTTTGAGTTGTCGGGCCTACCGGCTACTACCACGGTCGCCTTCGAATACCACGAGGTGACCAAAGCGGAACCGAATGCGACTAAAACCGCTCTCACTCCTCAACTCCGAACACCTTTGCCCCGATCTTCTGCCTCCCGACACTCCTCTCCCCGCCCCCACCGCAATCTCGGCGAACGCATCATCATCACCCTGCTGGCGCTCGTATTCCTTGGCGCGGGGCTCAGCGCGGCAGCCCTGTCGGGCTTTGCCAATTACCAGGCCTTTTCCAGTTCGGTGACCGATCCGCTGCAGGCCGGAATCTGGGGCTGGACCGGGGTGATTGCGGCGGTGATCTCGTTCGGCGGCTTCACCTTCTTCTACTGGCATACCGCCAACAAGCGCATGAAGGAGGGAGTCCGCGCCCTGCTCTTCGCGCTGGCCGGCGCGGGCACCAGCATCCTTGGCACGCAGATGTATATCGCGGCCAACAACCAGGCCTCCGTAGCGGAGATCAGCACGGCCGGATCGAACCGCGCGCTGCTGGAACAGCAGCTCGGCGACTGGCGCATACAGCTCGCCGGAATCGCGCCGGAAACACGCTCCGTCGAAGGGCTCGAAGCCTATATTTCGGAAGTCGAACGCGTCGGCCGCACCGAACAGAAGCCCTATCGCGACGCCCAGAACGAACTCGGCCTCGCCCGCCGCCGTGACGGCCTGCAGGCCAAGATCGAAGCGGCCAATGCCGAACTGCTCGGCAGGGGCAATGGCGATATCCTGATCGAAGCGCAGGCGCGCGCGGCAATCCCCAGCTGGTTCTTCGCCGGCATGCTGGAACTCTTCTCCAGCCAGGGCACGAGCATCGGGCTGGTCGCGCTGCTGATCCTGTATACGAAACGGCGCGAGCCCGCCCAGCCATAAGGGCTTTGCCGAGCAGCAGCATGCCAACAAACCCAAGCACGCCAAGGCTGATTGCGAGAGAGAACAGCATCACGAGCCCGTCCCGCGGGATCACTGCGAGACCGATCAGCATGATGGCGGCGCCGGGCGCTGCGACGGCAAAGCGCACAATTTCAAGCGGCATCATCGTCAGGCCCAGAAGGACGACGGCACCTGCCGCAATTAGATGCGCCGTTACGCCCATCGCCCCTGCGAGGCGATGGGTCACGAACGAGTCGATCTCTTTCAACGCCGCGCGCAATTTTCGGTGCGCTTTGCAAACCTTGTCCTTCGAAATAGACAGGTTTTCGATAAACTCCGGTACTCTGGGGGTGCCCGCTGGCGAGCATCATCTGAAAGGCAAAAAGCGCAACGACCATGCCGATCACCATGGGCAGGCCCGGTATCGCGCCCAACGGCGGCAGGACGACGAGAAGGCCCAGAACGGTGAAGACCGGACCAAAGGACCGGTCCTCAAACAGTTCGAGCAGGTCCCCTAACGACACGCTCTCTGCGTCGGTCTCGTCGGTGGCCCTTTCCAGAATATCCTCAAGGGGATGGTGCTGGGTCATGAGTTCGCAACGCGCACGTGCCGCGGGGCGTTCCCCTGCGCGCGTCAGGTTTCCAGATCGCTCAGGACCGTCCACGCGCACCTTTCACGCTGCCAGATGCGCAGATAGGTTTGCGTATTCCCCGCGCTCGCCGGCTGTGCCGGCCCTGCCGACATGCCAAGATCCTCGGCCGCGGCAACCGCCAGCCTGCGTGTCACGGCTCCTGCTGCACGCCCTGGAACCGGACCGCGTGTGCTGACGCGGCCAGTGCGCAGCAGGATCGCCTCGGGATGGATGTCCTCGGCCAGGTTGAGGGCGGCGTCTGCATCCTCAAGCGATGTGTCGCAGGAACCTGCCGGGGCGGGTCGTGTCGCCCGCGTCTCCGCCAGGAGGGCGGCAAATGCCGCATGCTGAGGCCCGACGAGGTCTGCGGGCAAGCTGATGGCGTGATCGGCGAGCAGACGGATCGCACCGTCATCCTGGCGCTGCCAGACTGCAAGGTATTGCCCGAACCCCCGGTCTTCTCCATCTGCCGCAACGACAAAGGGGCCGGTGGAGAAATTCAGGTCGTCCGAGCTGGCGCCCTCCCCCTCCGACGGCCACCACATGAGGCTGAACGGGCTCTGCGGTGCATCCGAATAATGCTCGATTCCGGACACGATTCCGGCTGGGCTGAAAACGATCGAATCGGTGGCCAACACGGATAGGAAGCCCTGCTTCACGCCGTTCGCTTGGGCGATCACGGCGAAGCCGCGCTCGGCCTCGAACACAAGGGCCGGCGCATCGGTGCCCGCAGGCTCCTAAACCGCCAGCGACGCACAGGCTGACAGCACCGCGACGCCCGCAGCGGCCATGCCATGTGAGAATCTCACCATGCTGCATTCTCCCCAGGGTCGCTCAGCCCGCCGTTTCTGCCTGGTTCAGCCGCGCCTCGCGCAGCGCCTTGCGGCGCACCTTGCCGGCATCGTCGCGCAAGGGATCGCGCACCCATTCGATCGAGCGCGGGATCTTGTATCGCACAAGGCGGTCGGCGAGGTGGGCGAGCAAGGCCGCCTCGTCCGGCGCGCCTTCGGGAAAGTCGACAATTGCATGCAGCCGCGCGCCGAGGTCTTCATCTGGCAGGCCGATGACGGCAGACGAGCGCACGCCGAGAAAGGCATCGAGGGCCGCCTCGACTTCCGCCGGATAGATATTCGCGCCCCCCGACAGGACCATGTCCGACAGGCGGTCGGAGAGGTAGAGGAAGCCTTCGGCGTCCATCCAGCCGAGATCGCCGAGGCTTTCCCAGCCGCCCTCGATGATCTTGGCATCGGCGCCAAGGTATTCATAGGTCGTGCCCGGCCCCGAATGCGGACGCATATAGACTTCGCCCACCTCGCCGGGTGGCAGCGTCTCGCCATCTTCGCCGACGATCTTCATTTCGCAGGTTTCCACCGGCCGCCCGACCGAGCCGCGATGGGTGAGCCAGTCAGGGCCCTGGATCGTGGTCGACCCCTGCCCTTCGGTGCCGCCATAGAGTTCCCAGACGACCTCGGCGCCGAGCCAGTCGATAAAGGCTTCCTTCAGCCAGGCCGGGCATGGCGCGGCGAGGTGCCAGACCGCCCGCAGGCTGGACACGTCATATTTCGTGCGTACCTCTTCGGGCAGGGCCCAGAGTCGCCGCATCATGGTCGGTACGAGATACACGATATCGACGCTGTTCGCGGCGATCCGCTCGAGCACCTGTTCGGCGTCGAACCGCGTCGTGATGACAATCGTGCAGCCCTTGAACAGGGCGATCATGCCCCAGAGGAAGGGCCCGTTATGATAGAGCGGGCCGGGGATCAGCATGGTCCCCTTATTGGTGATCTCGAGGTAGGGCTCGTCCGGGTCCCAGGCGGCGGGCAGTTTCGACACGATCAGTTTCGGGCGCCCGGTGGAGCCGCCGGACGTCATGGCCTTGAAGGATCTGGCCGTGCGTTCCGGCAGGAGCGCGACGGACAGGCCTGCGTCGGGCACGAAATCCTTCTGCAGGCAGGGCGTCGGGGCATATTCTCCTGCTTCGACGCCGACCACGAGCGTGGGCTTGCCCAACTCAATGATCTGGTCGCGTTCGAACTTGGGCAGCCTGGCCGAGATCGGCTGCGGCGTGGCGCCGAGTTTCCAGGTGGCGAGGCAGGCTTCGACAAATTCGCAGCCATTCGGCAGGGCAATGGTGACAAAGTCGTCGGCCTTGACGCCGAGGGCCTGGTAGGCGCGGGCGAGCCGGTTGGTGCGGGCCTCCAGCTCGGCCCATGTGCGCCGGTCGCCAAGATGGTCGAGCGCGACCCGGTCCGGCTGTTGCTGCGCCCAATGCGCCACGATGCGTGAAAGGGAAATTGCCGTCATGTGAATCCTGCCCTGATCCCGAAACCTGCTGTTCCGGCTGCCGTTTTGGCAAAGGTGGCATATGCGCCCCGGTGCGTCATCAGGAACCTGATGCGAAACGGCGCTGTGAAGGACGCGAACGGGATTGTTGGCAGATCGAGCGGCCTCCAGCAGCGAAAGCGCGGCAAGACTGATCGGAGGGATGTGCGTACGGGCTCTACCTGAAAACCGTATTTTCGATCTGAAACCTTGTTCTTATGGTGCACCCAAGCGGAGTTGCTTCGAACGAACTCTTCGATGTGCTGTCAACCTGGGAAACCGTCCTTAAATCCATAGGCTATGCCGCCAACGATGCGCATAAAGCGGTTCGGGAGGCGCGCCCATGACGCCCTCCAAGCCGAAAAAGCCCTCGCCGTTCTCCCGGCGCCTAAGGACACTCTGATTAATTAGCCGGATTCCATTCATGCTCGAACCAGTTCAGTGTTTCTTCGGATTGAGGGAGGCTGATCGTGAAGCAGATGACATTTTCGGCGGCTGGATTTGATTGTTACGCCAAGACAACGCGCCGCGAGATTTTCCTTCAGGAGATGGATAAGGCGCTGCCCTGGGCGCGGTTGGTCGCGCTGATTGAGCCCGCATTATTATGCGGCGCCTGCGCCGGGCAAGGCGGGCCGGCGCCCGGTTGGTCTGGAGCGGATGTTGCGGATGTATTTCCTTCAGCACGGGTTCAATCTTTCGGACCCGGCGGCGGAGGAAGCGCTTTATGATTCGATCTCGATGCGTAATTTGGTTGGCATCGATCTTGGCCGCGAGGCGGCGCCGGACGAGACGACGCTGTATTTGATTGAACAGAACGATCTTGGCGCGCGAATTTTCGAAGCGGTGCATGCGCATCTGGACGCGCGGGGCGTGAAGATTTCCAAGGGGTGCGATTGTCGATGCCACGATCATCGCGGCCCCGTCATCGACCAAGAACAAGGACCGCGCGCGCGACCCGGACATGCATCAGACGAAGAAGGGCAATCAGTGGCATTTCGGCATCAAGGCGCATATCGGTGTCGACAGCAAAACCAAGGTGATCCACGCCGTCGCCGCCACAGCGGCGAATGTGCATGGTTCGGTTGTGCGCGGCGATCTTCTACACGGCAAGGAAACCCGCGTCTGGGGCGACCGCGCCTAATAGGGCCAGACGGACAAGATCCGCGCCTGTGCGCCCAAGGCGCAGGATTTCACCAACCGGCGCTACCGCTTCAAGGGCCGTGTTGATGAAGTGGAAAAAGCAAAGAACACGCCAAAATCCAAAGTGCGCGCTAAAGTCGAGCATCCCTTCGGTGTCATCAAGCGTATCTTCGGCTTGACCAAAGTGCGCTATCGCGGCCTCGATAAAAACGCCAATCGCCTGTTCGTCGCCTGCGCCCTCGCCAATATTTTCATGCTGCGCCGAAAACTGATGCGCGCCTGACAGGATAGGTGCGCCCAAAGCGCACCCAGCCGCCCCGCCAAGGCAGACAAACAGGCGAAAAAACCAGAATACGCGCGCTCAAAAAGCAAAATCACCGCAAATGAACGCTGGTTGAGAATTGATCAGATGTTCCCTAACCATATTGTTCAGATTTCCCGAGCCACCTCTCTTGTCACCGAACTTCGTGAGGGGGCTAATGCCGGCAGCGCTGCGTGCGGAATACATCAGTCCTTTCCCGCCTGATCGAGTTCTTTCATGGTGCGCCCAGATGGTAGACGAAAAGGCACTGCGCCTCCGGGGAAGAATGCCACATGTTCGGCCTGTTCGGCGTGCCCGGAGAATGCCTCTGCGAGGGTTTTTGCAGTCCAGCCGCCTGGCTGCGAGTATTGCTTCTCTACGCTCCAGGGCGTGTAGGTCGCGACATCCGGCCCCTCCATGGCAAAGATCCGGCCGGTGAAGCGGCAGCCGGGACTTGCGAGGTAGACTATCAGAGGCGCAATGTGCTCTGCGGCATGCCGGTCAAAGCCGTCCGTAGGCGGCATCAATCTGCTCACAAGCGCGTTGCCTCCTACCATTCTTGTGCGAGCGCACGGCGCCACAGCGTTGGCCCTGACCCCAAGATAGGCCAGCTCATGCGCAGTGCCCATGGTCAAGGCGGCGATGGCAGCCTTGCAAGCGGGATAAAGCTGCCCGCCATAATTGGGATGCAACCCAGCTGCTGACGTGGTGTTGATGATGGCCCGGCCAGGCGCCGGCCCCGCTTCATGCCACCAGGCTGATGCAAAATGCGTAGTGGCCAAGGCTCCTTTAAGATGAACACCGATCTCGAGATCAGCATCGGATTCATGCATATCTACCAGCGGCACTCGGCGCGAAATTCCGGCATTGTTGACGACAATGTCAATCTTTCCGAACGCGGTGACTGCATCCCGGATCATGCTTTCAGCGCCTGGCCAACTCGCAACGCTGGCGCGGTTTGCAAGGGCGACCCCACCTGCCGCTTCGATTTCCCGCACAACCTCGCCGGCAGGGTCTTCGCCGGAAGCTAGCCCGTCCAACTGGCCGCCAAAATCGTTGACGACGATCCTGGCGCCGGCCTCGGCCATGGCCAGCGCATAACAGCGGCCCAAACCCCTGCCCGCACCCGTTACCAGCGCTACTTTGTCTCGAAGTAATTCCATGCGATTTCCTTGCAGGTGCGTGTTGGTTGGCGCCTACCGCAAAACTGGGCGGCCGGCTTCAGCGGCGTTCGATCCTCATTTTCTGCAGAATGACAGGAACAGGATGCAATATCCTTAATCGCAGACAGGTGCAGCCGCAGTGTGGAACAGATGCGTGCGGGTTCGAATACTGGGATGCCAAGGACCGCTATGTGCTGACTTCGCTACGCCACACCCTCGCAACTTTGCGGCTTAGAATACGCACTGGTATACGCACCTCGGTCAAAGCCCTCAGCAAGCAGATGGGTACCAGTGAGCGCATGATCGAGCGCCACTACGGACACGATCAGATACTGGGCTACAGGGATGAGTCGCTGAGTTGAGTTACTCAACTTCGTAGCAATCAGCTCGCTATCGAGCTGTTAAACATATGAATTTGGCCGCGGTCGATTTGCTTTGGGCCGCCGGCGCGCTCGGCGTCGCTTGGACTGACACAACGCTTCACCATGGCCTGCCCATTCAAGATTTCACGTCATTGGACGCGCGTTTCTCCGTCCAGCCAGGTGGAATGGATGCGGATAGACCTCAGAGTATCCGGCGACACCATCGTCGGATCTTGTTCCAGAACCACCAGGTCTGCCGCTTTGCCGACTTCGAGACTGCCGCAGGTCTCATTCAGATGACATTGCCAGGCTGCGTCGATGGTCACCGCGCGGATTGCCTCCGAGGGCGATATGCATTCGTCCAGATTTAGCACGCCGCCGCCTTCATTCATGTCCCGCAGGACGGCGTTCTCGATACAACGCAGCGGATCGATCGGGGTCACATTGTAGTCGGAGTGCAGGGAGATGCGCCCCCCCCCCCCC
>Ga0222653_1000574_pt1 | contig 20850 bp, 13 predicted proteins | sample AntAcemetagen419_FD_179856 | JGI IMG/M metagenome (GOLD analysis project Ga0222653, IMG submission 179856) | Saline water microbial communities from Ace Lake, Antarctica - #419 | ecosystem: Environmental > Aquatic > Non-marine Saline and Alkaline > Saline | place: Antarctica: Ace Lake...
ATGTGTGATATCGTCGATATCGATTCCGCGTGCCGCCACGTCTGTGGCAACCATCACTTGAAAACGACCTCGCTTAAATCCGTCTAGGGCTTTGAGGTATACGCTCTGGTGAATAGGACTCCATCTTTCGCCAAGGCATCAAGATTAGGGGTTTTGACCACAGGCTTCACGAGTCCCAGATGGTCAAACCTCTGCTCATCCGTCATCAATAAAAGAATATTAGGTTTCATAAGTTGTGTTACGGTAGGAATAAGGGCTCTTGATCCATATAAAGGACAGGCGCATTTGCTTTCGGAGGACGAGTGGTTTGCCCCTGAAACCAAATTCCTGGGGTAAGTGCAATAATGGGTTTTTTGGGGATTCCGCGATCCGCCCGATTAATTTTTCCAATCAGAATATCCATAGCCACCTGAGCTTGCCCCTCTCTATCTTGATTGATTCCAGTTACGCTTTCAGCTCCTTCGCCCCATTGATCCAAGGTCGCATATCCAATATTTTTAGGGAAAAGGTACCCTTCATCTAGCAGCGTTTGATAACAATCTAATCCAGGGCTAATGACGACATCCAATTGATTATCTTCTATCCATTTTATTAATTGTTGTGTGTCGTAGTCTTCAGGCAGAAACAGGGTAAGCTCGTTTAAATATCCGCGTAGATGCTTCCACAGCAGATACGCCGCAGACCATCTATGATGGGTTCTTAACTCTACATCCTGCCACATGGTGAGCCCAATTCGCTTGTATCCTGCAGACTCCAATTCTGCCAGAGTGCGAATCATTCCTCGGAAATGGTTGTGCCTGACACCGCTAATTCGCGGCTCATCCAGGCTGTCCGAAAACTCCACAGAACAAAACTTATCCCACTCTACAGGCAAGGTTCTCACCCCTTTATTAAAGAGCAGTGGATGAAGCATAGGAATAATAATCCCCTCAATACCCCGTGACCACATGATGTGGTTTACCCGTTCAGGCGTCGTATCTGGGTCCATCAACCAAAAGGGTTCAATCTGATAGCCGTAGTCTTCTGCCATGGACGAGAAAATGGTGAAAATAGTCTGCTCCATCGGGTTCCATTCTGATGTAGGCCCACTTCGGATAAATCCGATGGTTCCCTGATCTCCTACCGGCCCCTGCTTCGTGCTAGACATGAGTTTAGACAGATGCGGATTAGGTTTGTAACCCAATTCCCGTGCTAGGGATTGAATACGTTCTTTGGTATTCTTTGAAATTCGGGGGTGATCTTTCAGAGCTAACGACACAGTGGCTTTGGAGACACCTGCCTTCTCCGCGATCATCTGGAGGGATACTTTAGACTGTTTAGACATTCTTTTCCGCTATGATCTCATCCAGATAAGTCAACGTTAACTTACTAGCAATAGAACAGTCACTATCTAAAAAGTCCGCTATGACGTATATACTAAGAATGGGTAATTCAAAACATGGTTGGGGACTTGCAGCGGGAGTGACAGGTGTCACATTACTGCTTCTCTTTGCTCCTAAAAATTCGGGATCGGAATCCAAGGAACTTTCCCCTTCTGCCTTTCACCATCCCATACAGGAAAACTCTTCTTCGCCTCTTCTCGCACCCGACATCCACACCCCCTCAGCTGTGAGCGCTTCCATCGACCTATGGACGAATGGGTTGATAGAAAAAAGAACTGCGAAACGGTCCCATCTAGATCGAGCGTCTATTAAGGATTTTAACCAGCAAGCCATATCCTATGTTCTCGAAGATGGATCTAAACCAAGCCTAACGTCCCTCGTGGAATCCGCAGAAGCTAGACGAGCTTCACTAAAAGAACTCATGAAGCAGAATCCTCAAGAGGCGTGGGATCTGATGCTTTCGAATGAGGTCCGCACTTCACTTCCTCCACAGGTGCAACCTTTTCTTGAGCAAGCGATTCTACAGGAAGGCGATTGGATGGTGTATTCCGCCTGTTTTTGGGAAGATGGATCTAGCCTCCCCTCTACCGTAAATACGCCTCCATCTCACTTTCAAGAGGCCGTGATCGGTGAAGAACGCTTAAACGCTTTTCCTGTTGGCCTCCTTCGTCAAGGGGGTACCAGCAAAGGAATCCTCTTAAATGGATTTGAGATTGACGGCACCGCTATTTTTGAAGGAGTTCCCTCGGGGCCACTTGAATCTGGATCGCAGATTCCTTCTACCGCGGTGCTCCACCCAAAAGACCCTATCACGGGTGCTCTCATTTTAGAGGAAACGTCCACGATAGCGAATAACACGATTCCGAAAGATTTCTTGGCAGTAGGTACACCCGAAGGAATTTATTTCTTTGAATCGGAACACTCCCGTGAGATCTTTCTGGCCGCACAATTTCAGCAGTCCCCTCCTTCAGATGAGAGTTCTTCTGGCTTCCTCCTCGAAGCCCCCTTGAGTTCTGTAAGTGGTGAACCTGACTCTCTCCCTTTGAGCAATCGATATTCAGGAGACTTTAAAGGCGGACAATCTCTGAGTTATCGGACACTCCTCTATGTGCGAATTGCGTTTGCCAATGACCCTGGCCAAGTGGTTCAAACGGAAGCCTCTGCGTATTTCGATCTCCGCAGCGCGAATGATCATATTTTAAAATCCTCCTATGGGCGGATGCAGATTCTCCCCACGGTGACGCCGATTATTGTACTTCCAGAACCTCAATCCTATTACGCTAGTCAGGGAACCGGAGCCTTGGCCGCGGATGCCAAGGCCGTTGCCAATTCTATGGGATATACTTCATGGCTCTATGGACACCGTGTCTATCGCTACAATGGATCCCCAGGCACCTTTGAGGGACTAGCCTCCACGGGAAACAACCCGGGAGATATTTGGATGCGTCAGAGTTCGGCCGCCCTACTGGTGCATGAAATTGGTCATAATTATTCTCTGTTACATTCAAATGGGTGGGTCACAGAATCCAAGGCGGCGATTGGTCCCAGTAGTAGTGTAGAATACGATCATGGCTATTGTCTCATGGGGGAATTAAATAACTTTGACAAAAACACGTTCAATTCCTACCAAAAATCACGTATTGGTTGGTTGAAAGATTCCGAATACGTAAGCAGTCAAGTCAGTGGACGCCACCGGATTTATGCCTTGGACTCCCCTGTCCTCGATCCTGACAAGCGGTATGCGATCCGGATTCCGACACCGAACCGTGGAAATTACTGGGTGGAGTATCGTCAGGATTTTACGGATGTCGCATTCAAAAACGGACTGTTGCTACAAGCACAAGGTAATGGCTGGGGCACAACAACCATGAATCCTCAACGTATCGATGTCACGTATTGGTCAAAAAAAGATAAAGCGGACTCTCATATCCCGATGGGTTGGACCTTTTCAGATCATGAACAGGGCGTGCACATCACGCCATTGGATCGTGCGGATGATATTTCGTGGATCGAGGTTCAGGTTCATCATGAGCAGGACGTCACCACAAATACCTCCCCAACCGGCACCCTTTCTGCAAGCACCGTTACCCCTGCTGTTGGTGAATCGGTTTCCTTCACCCTTCAGAACATCTTGGATCCAGATGGAGATGAGCTCAGATATTATTGGTATTTTGATAATGGGGTGTACCAGAATTCGAGTTTTTCCATCCTAACCAGTCGTAGCTTCAGTTGGGATAGCCCCGGGGTATATCAGGTCATGGTCATCATCACAGATATGAAAGGTGGCACCTGCTTTCGGTCCATTCCCGTAACCGTGGGGGCGCCTTCTACCTTCTCTATTTCCGGTCAAATTCTGGATCATGCCAATCAGGGCGTTGCCGGTGTAGCTGTCGATAACGGACTCGGCTTTAGTAATACCGATTACAGGTCGAGTCTTACGGACGAGGATGGGACCTACACCCTGGGAAGACTGCCGACAGGGAGTTACACCGTTCGTGCGCGCAAAGACTTTGATGTCTATGGGGTCAGAGGCTTCACCAATCCGGTCACCATAGGACCCAGCAACTCTGGGATAGGATTTAGAGCCCGCGTCTTGCAGGTAGCGAGTACCGGCTCCCCTTCTGAAAGCGGAGGTACGGGATCCTTCTCGATTTCACGGGTGAAATCTCCGTCAAATTTCGCATCGGATATTTCCTTTCGGATTTCGATGTCTGGTGATGCCGAAGAAGGATCAGACTACAGCCTTTCCCCTGCCCCAACGAACGGTCTGTACACCATGCTAAGTACTGCGGACTCCCTTACTCTTACGCTAACGGCTACAGACGATTCTGAGGAGGAAGGACCAGAGGATGTTACCCTGGCTTTGGCCATGACCGATGGCCTTTCCTTGGTCTCCACGGACATCACAAAAGCCACGTTGCTGATTGAGGATAACGAGAGCTCCCTTCCACGAGTGCGCGCGATTCCTATGAATCGTCAACTCGCGGAGAATGGAGGGGTAGCGGACGTGTTATTTATCCGTTACGGGGACACCACAAACCCGCTCACCGTGAACATCGGAACCGACAGCGGAGAGGGTCTCGCGACTTACGGAATAGATTACACGTTTAATACAGGTTCACCTACACTTGTGATTCCTGCAGGATCGAAGACCGCGACTCTTCACGTCACGGGAGTTGACGATTCGGAACTCGAAGGAGATGAGAAAGCACGCTTTCGTATCAATCTTGGAAGCGGATATGTCCGAGACCGAGACCCCTCCAATATTCTAATTGATATTTCGGATGATGAGTTACCCCTCGTCAGTATAACGGCATTCGACACTACTACCGGAGAGGGTAATAACGGACTTGGGGCTGTTCGCTTCACAAGAGATCCTGTTCACACCAGCGCGCTCGCTATACAATATGGGGTCAGAGGCACGGCACTACATGGTACCGATTATGCCCAACTGGAAGGTACGGTGACCATCCCCGCGAATGAAGCCAGCGTGGATGTGGTGATTCAGGGCCTCCCAGACGCCTTGATCGAAGGGTCGGAGACTGCCATCGTACGTGGCTCGGTGGCCTTTGCTTTCAATTATTTTCTCGACCCCCTCGCGCTTGAAGCCACGGTCAGTGTAAACGATAAACCGATCCTGACCCTCACGGGACCCGCGGGTTCGTTTTCTGAACTTGCTCCGGTGGCAAAAGAGTACACCATTCAGCGCGTTGGGCCAACCGATGCCGTAACGGTTTCCCTAGAGAGCCTAGGAAGCGCGGAAGCAGAACTCGATTTCACCTTCCCAGAAAGCATTAGCCTACCCGCAAATTCGTCATCCGTTACCTTCAGCGTAACCCCTTTAACTGATAATCTGCCAGAGGGAGAAGAGACGGTGACCCTTTCCTTAATCCCAAAAACCGAATACGGGGTGGACGTTTCAGCGGAAGCCTCCAGAATACTCGCAGATCTACCCGTAGATGAGTGGCGCTATTCCACCTTTGGATCCGATGCATCCACCCCTGCTATCGCTGGAGATACCGCCGATCCAGACGTAGACCGTCTGTCAAACCTCTACGAGTTTGCCACTCTGAGCAATCCACAGGTAGTGAATACGGCAGATTTACAGCCTGAGGCCGACTCGAACACCTTTAGCCTCGAATTCAAAAGGCGTAAAAATGCAGGAGTTACCGTTCAATGCCTTTGGTCAAATGAACCCGACGCTTCATCGGGATGGTCTACGATCGGCATCACCGAAGAGATTCTGGAGGACACCCTCGAGTTCACGCGAGTGAAGGCCAGTATTCCGGTTTCGAGCGAAGTCCTCTTTCTTAAAGTAGAGGTCACGAGAACTCCATAATCCTTCAACCAGCTTACCCCTCTAACATGATACATAGATCCATCCCCTACCTACTTGCAGGTGTACTTTCCACACTTGCCTTTTCGAACTCCATCCTCCTCACCAACCCGTCCGGTGAACGAAACAATGGTATTGACCGTACCTCGATTTCCGATCCGTCCGTTCCGGGCTGGAATGCAGATAGCGGCATCGCAGAGATCATTGGAGACCGCACAGATTACGGCAACGGAAAATGGCGGTTTAGCCTAGAGGACAGCGCCGAGATGTGGCAGTTGACCTCCCACATCATCTCAACCGGTGACGCCTACTCTCTTCGATTTGATGCCGCGATGTTTTCCGGTAACCTTCCTTCAGATGGTCCGGTGTTTGTTCCAAGCGGAACCCTTATTGGTGGCGCTCTACTCAATGGTGACTTTAACGATCCCGTATCGACGGGTTCCAGAGACTTTGCCGATACCCCGGTCTGGGTGAATGTCAGCGAAAGCGACCAGACCCAGGCAACCCAATCGGATTTAGGGGTAGATGGATCCCGGAATGCGGTACTGGCCGACAGCGGATTACGCAACTTTGCTGCAGACACCGGACATACCCTCTCCACAGGAGACGGATTCAGGGTGTCCTTTGACTGGCGGGATGCGGGAAACTGGGATGATGAGTCGGATGTAGTTGAGGTTGAAGTCTATACGACGAATACAGATGCCATCGACGGATCCCGTACCGTTCTGGAAACCCTGACAGCCCCACTCTCTACGCAGAATAGTACCTACGAATCGGCTGCACTCACCTTCGGCGCTGTACCGGCTTCTGCAGTCGATAAGCGTCTGTTTGTCCTCTTTCGAGGAGTGGATGGCAATGCATCGACCAATGGGTTTGCCCGGCTCGACAATTTTACCCTAGAACGGGGATCCTACCAAACTGCTCCCGAAACGCCTCCACGTCAGATTATTGCCGAGCTCTATGTGGAGGATGGGGCGAACCGTCTCCCTGTCGCCTCCCGGACCTATGATTTCAAAACCCCGGTTGCAGCTACTTGGGATCATTACCATCTTGCGGTTCCTGCAGGAACCCTCGACGTCCATGCGGAAAAAGCCCTTGGGGTACAGTTCCGCTCCAACGATTTGGCGGACGGGAATTTTCAAAGTGTGGATAACATCCGGTTGAGCGTGTGGCCGACAGGTTCCGCATCAGGTGCCTTTTCCACCGACTGGGATCTTACCCCGGATCAGCCTTGGGCTGGCCCGGGATATTGGGCCAACCGTCTTCAGGATTGGCGGGTTCGAAACAATAGGGTCGAATGCGTTAATGGTGCGCGTGAACGCCTCACCCTTCATCGTCCTGGCACCTCGATACGCGGGAATGGGGGAGACTTCATCTTAAACGTAACTACCGGTCTGAATACCGGATCCAGCAGTACAACATCCCGGGCGGGGTACCTTCTTGGCGCCGCACCCAATGTCGACTGGCGAGGCGCCCTGTTGGTGCATGACGGAATGGGGAGAGATTTCGGTCTATTCCTGGGCATTACCGGCGGGGGAAATCTCGTGATCGAAGATTACTCGGCCGGTTCGGTCAACACCCTTGTCTCCGCCCCCGTCAGCGGAGGCTTCGTCCCAAATACCCGTCTCCAGCTTGACGCCACCTACCATTCTACGCCTGGCACCTATACTCTCACCCTGACGGCATTTACTGCAGCGAACACACAGATCGGCACCACGACTCTGGACGTTCCCTCCGACAGTGTCCTTGGTGCCTTTGGCCTGCTCAGCCATTTTGGATCCTCCGCCGCAACTCACTGGTTCGATGATTTTTCCGGAAGCGGTGCGGCTCTGCATCCGGAAACCGATCGGCACCTCGCGATTCTGGGTGCTATGCATACCCTCTCCGGAAGAACCCTCAAACTCACCGCCCAACTCTCACCACTCAGCCTCGTCTCCTCCCCCTCGGTCGCTCTCGACACTTGGGATGGGAACACCTGGATTGAAGTCACCACGACCCCGGTCGATGCGGATCCCCTTTCCTCCTACACTGCCACCTTTGCCATCAGCAGCTGGAACGACGCAGTGGACACCCCCTACCGTCTACGGATACAAATCGAGGGTACAGACTATTTCTGGACGGGCACCATACCCCGCGATCCCGTTGACAAAGAAGAACTGGTGATTGCCATGACCACCTGTCAGCGGATCAATGACGGGAATCTTCAATTCAATGGCTTTGACTGGACTCCCACCATGCTGTGGCATCCTCATACGCAGACGTATTCCTACATCGCCAAACATCAGCCGGATGTCTTGCTGGCCCACGGGGATCAGATCTACGAAGCTCAGCCGACCGGGGTTGACCGTTCCTCCGAGCAAAACCGGCAGCTCGATTATCTGTATAAATGGAACCTCTGGGTGCTTCAGGTGCGGGATCTCACCCGGGAGATCCCGACCGTCGCCCTTCCCGATGATCACGATATCTATCAGGGCAATCTGTGGGGGGAAGGAGGCATTGCCACGGATACAGAATCCACGGGTGGGTATAAAGAACCCGCCAGCTGGGTCCGGATGGTTGAGCGCACCCAGACCTCGAATCTACCAGACCCCGATCCATATAACGCGGTGCAGCCCCCTCCCTTAGTGGAGCAGAACATCGGCGTCTATTTCACCGGCATGGTCTACGGCAGACTGGGTTTTGCCATTCTCGAGGACCGGAAGTTCAAAACTGGCCCCAATGGCTCCGCTTCCATCCCTCTGGATCAACAGCAACTCCTCGGAGGTCGTCAGGAGGACTTTCTACGCGAATGGAACAAAGACTGGGCCGGACAGGACCTTAAGCTCGTGGTTTCTCAATCGCCCCTGGGTAACCTCAATACCCATCGAGGTTCCGGGTATTCGTTTGGCTTGAATGACCGGGACACCCATGGCTGGCCTACGCATCGTCGTAATGATGCCTGGCGTCTGTTGCGTCAGTCCAAGATGTTCCAGTTGGCCGGAGATCAGCATCTCGGCACCCTGGCGCACAACGGAGCCGATGCACCGCGGGATGCCGGCATCTCCTTTACCGCCCCCGCGATGGCCAACTTTTTTCCCCGCATTTTTGACCCCGTGAATACTACGTCTGGCACCACCTCTACGGTGAGTCCTTATAAGGGCGACTACTACTTTGACGGCACAGGCACTCTTCCCGACGGGAGTACGCCGAACCTGACCGCCGATGATCCGCATCACTTTGCCATTCTTGGATCGGCAAATTCACAGGAATATTATGAACAACCGACGGGCATTCATCCTCCGAACTACAACGACCGCGGAGCCGGATACGGAATCACCCGGGTCAATAGAACCACCCGCGAGATCACCTTCGAGTGCTGGCCCATCTACGCCGATCCGGAATATCCTCAGACCGGAGGACAGTTTGCCGACTGGCCTCAAACCTGGCGTCAGACAGATAACGACGGTCGGGTGCCCACGGGGTATCTTCCCGTGATCGATAGTCTGTGGCGGGCGAATCCGGTGATCCGTATTTTTGACGAATCCACCAATGAACTCATTCATGCCATGCGGGTACGCGGTACCCGCTACCGACCTCCCGTTTATGATAACAGTGCCAGCTACCGTGTAGAAATTGCCTACGGGGATGAGACGGTCTCGGAACTACGGACGGGACAGGCTCCGGTTTTGGAAACCACCCCCCTGATTCACTCCTTTTCCGCCCTCCAGCCCTCCATCCTTTCGGGAGGCGAAACCATCCTTAGTTGGGATGTCAGCCTCGCGCAGAGTCTCAGTATCGATTCGGGAGTGGGCGATGTGCTTTCCGAAACCATTGATGGCATCGGACTGGTAAGGGTCTCTCCCATCGCCAGCAGCACCTACACCCTCACGCTCAACGGCCAAGAGACGGCCACCACCATCGTCCGAGTCTATCCGGGACGCACCGTCTGGGATGACGAACACTTCACCCCGCAGGATCAATTGGATCCGGAGATCTTTGGTGGAGACAAAGATCCTGATGAGGACGGATTCAGCAACGATGTAGAGTTTCAGTTTCAGACCGACCCCCGAGATAGTGGGTCAAAGCCGATTTTGCAGAGCAGGATTGTCTTCACCGGAGATCCAGCTGGGGTCGAATTTAAGATGTCTACTCCCGTTGACTCCTCGTCATACCATCTAGTGATCGAGGTAGCAGAAGAACTGGACAGATGGCAGGATGTGCCCTCTAATAGTGTGGTGGAAACCGGGCGTGAAGACAATCCCTCGCAGGGAACCAGCCGAATTTCTGTCCGCCTCACCGACACCCTTCCGGTTTCTTTCGACAAACGGTTTTACCGTGCTAACTGGGTGTTGAACTAAAACAGGGGCCTAAGCGACTCCCGCATCAGAGACTATCCCAAAAGGTCTTAATGCTTCTGGGGAGCCCAGCGACTCTCCTGCAGGGCACGCCATGAATGGAGCGCAGCATCCTGTCCCACATACTCCATTCGATCGAAATAGTCGGGTTGCGTGAGCCGTGGATCCCCTGAGGTCTCCAACTCGTTCATTAAGCTGTGAAAGAGAGACTGCAGGGTTTGCGTATGTGCAGGGTCGTCAGCCAAATTGCTTAAACAATAAGGATCTGAACGAACATCAAACAATTCGAAACGGGGGCGTTTACCGAAAGCAAGATTGTAGAAGTGTGAAGAGCCCTCTGCGTTCAACACAAGAATCTTTTCTTTGGTGGGACTACTATCACAACCTGGAAATCCCGTTTCAGGATTCCCTGCAGGCCAGCGATCGGGTTCGAAATTTACCGACAGTAAAAACTCCGCGGTGCGAATGCAACGGACAGGATAACCTAGATCGTCTTCTCGACCAAGATCGTGTTGTTCCCGACCCATGAATACCCGGTCGCGGGTTGAGTCTATCACTCCAGATTCGGAGGAGACTAATAACGGAAGTAAACTACGACCCGGTAACTTTTCTGGAATGGAAAGATCGGCCAGCTCCAAATAGGTGGGCATAAGATCTATGAAACTACAAAGGTCATCTGTAACCCGACCTCCTGAAATCTGACCTTGCCAAGACGCAACAAAAGGCAAGCGAAAATCCTCATCGTACATCTGACCTTTCACCCGGGGAAAAGGACAGCCATTATCGGAGGTAATAATGATCAAGGTATTTTCCAATTCTCCCCGCCGCTCCAGCTCCTCCACCATCTTCCCAAGTTGGGTATCAAACCAGTTAATTTCAAAGGCATAATCTAGCATATCGTTTCGAACGGCTTCATTGTCCGGCCAATATGGAGACACGGTATCGATTTCAGTTGGACTACGCCCTGCACGTTGCCCTTCGCCTAGGGCATAGGTTCGATGCGGTTCATGACACCCATACCAAAAACAAAAGGGTGAACCCTCCGGACGTACTTCGAGAAAATCAGAAAAATTCGCCGCGTAATCACAGTCGGAAATCGCACTACCTTCCGGTGGTATCAGGGTTCGTTCTTGGTAGGCATTCCCCGCCGGATTTCGAGTCCGTCCCTTACGTTGGAAATCTCCAGGAGCCCAGCCCTTACCGGTAAAACCCACATGGTATCCGGCCTGCTCAAGACGATCAGGGTAAACAGGCAGGGTGTCAGCATCCGGAAATACACACCAGTGATTACAAGCCTCCTCTGCCTGCCATGGATAGTTCCCTGACAACATACAAGCCCGTGAAGGGGCACATTTAGGATTGGGACTGAACATTTTGCTAAAGCGAACGCCTGAAGCTGCCAAGCGGTCAATCACAGGAGTATGGACCCATGTATGGCCGGTGCAACCGAAGTGCGAGGCATCGTCGGCTAGTGCAAATAATATATGAGGAGAGCTTTTCATATCATGAAAACTACGACGCTATTTTGCTTAGGTAAAGAGCGATTCAGAAAACAGAAGTCAACGTTAACCTAAGGGGTGTAAAAAAAAGATACTTAATAATTGGAAAGAAGAGTAGTATGAACCTTATGATCAACTACCCCACACTCCTCGCCGTATCCGCCCTCATTTTTTCAACTTCTTTACATGCGCAGACCACTCGGGTTTTCACGAATGCTGGAACAGGTGACAATTGGTCCGAATCAACAAATTGGACGGGTGGCACTATTGCCGATACGAATGCTGAAGCAGCTCAATTGAACGCAAGTCCCACTCTTGATAGTTCCCAAACCGTCGCTAGGGTTCAAAATTTTTTCGCATCCAACAGCGATTTGACAATCTCTGGTCCAGGGGTCCTGACTGTTGACCCAAATGCTATAAACGCGCAGGGTATCCGAAACACAGCAGGAGGCGGCAATAATGGTGGCCTCGTTTTCAATAGTGACGTTATTATAAATGATAGCGCCGCGACAGGAACTTCTTATACCTCCGTTTTCTTCGCTAGCACGGGTGGCAGTTCAAGGCATGTCACCTTTCAGGGTAACTTAACATTGCAAAGCCGGCTTAGGACTGAGGATGGTACTGGCGGGACTGTTAATTTTAACGGTATACTGGCCTCCAGTGCTGCAGATTTACAGATTAACTCCTCCAGCACCACGTTTGGACTTGGTCACGATAGTAGCTCTTTTGGAAGAGATGTTGTTATGTTTGCAAACTCCATGTTATCTGTAGATGGCGGGACTGTATTGAACTCGGGAAGGAAATTTCAGATTAATGGAAATGCTGAAATCGAGTTGAACGGAGCAGATGCAATCAACAATGCAAATTTTGTTATTGGAGGGGGTAATTCCTTAACCTTGGATGCGAACTCTAACCAGGCGAACTTTGGAATTATCAACTTGAACACAGGTTCTTCCCTTACACTGGATTTGGATGCCGCAGTTACCAATTTTGCTTTTGCAGACTCCTCAGCTCAAAATTGGCTAACAGGTACGGTAAGTATTTCAGGTTTTCAGGAAGGTGTAATCAAATTTGGATCCGATGCCAGTGGTCTTACCACCAGCCAATTGGATGCGATTGACGGCGGCGCTTACAGTCTAACCTCCAGTGGTTTCCTCACCGCCATCCCAGAACCGGGTACCCTTACTCTGCTCTTGGTCTCATTTGCTAGCATGGCCCTCCTGCATCGTCGCAAGCGCTGATCTCTACCGTCTTCAAAACGTTCTTCTATTTTTCCTGAAGGAAAAAGACGGGTAGATTTTGTCCTTTGTTTCGTAGGTTTATATGAAATGTACTCTCCTCACTGCTCTAGTCTTTTTGATGTGTTTGACGGCTCAGTCAAGGGCTCAAACCAATGTGGTCTTCATCTTGGTAGATGACGTTGGAACCGGTTGGATCCCACCCTACGCCGAAAAACTCTCGGTGGATGACATTGAGCCTGAAATTTTAGAACGTTATAAGCGCAGTCAAGGTCATCAAGGAGAGATCGTTCCAAAAGCACATCTTGAAGCGGCTAGGGCCTGCATGCCCACCCTGGATAAACTGTCCAGAAATTCAGCGGTCTTTCACCGAGCTTTCGCTACGGCATCCCTTTGTTCTCCCAGCCGTGCCGGGGTCCTTACCGGAAGTTTCCAACAAAGTTGGGGGGCTTATTGGAATCGGGATGTGGACGATCACGGAATTCCCGCAGATCGTACGTTGATATCAGAATCCCTTCAAAAATCGGGTTACAGATGCGGGATCGTGGGCAAATGGCATGTAGCTAAGCAGGATCAAAGAATTCTAGAAAAGGCTTGGGTGGAGGATCTGGGTGAAGAACTTCCTGTCCCTAAATTTTATGGAGGCCGCTGGCCAGAACTCAGTGATGCCATGAAAGAGCAGGCCTACAAAACCTCTTCACAGCCAGGCCAACATCCACTGGACCGAGGGTTTGATTACTACTTTGGGTACAATAGCTATGACGATCAAGATTACGAGTCAACCACCCTCTGGGAGGGTTGGGAACGGGTTCCAAAACGTCCGAAAGGTGAGTTCTTAACGGATTTGTTTAATACCAAAGCCGTAGAATTCATTGAAAGTTCTCTTGATGCTAAACGTCCCTTTTTTCTATATTATGCACCTAAAACTCTCCACGGAGGGATTCGTCGTCCGCCCGACGCCTACGTGAACGCATTTGATACAGGAAATAAATTTACAGATCTTTTTGCCGGACATTTATTGGCTCTTGACGATGGGATTGAGGCTATATTTTCTACGCTGCGGAGTAGGGGACAACTCGAGAATACCCTCTTTATATTTACCTCAGATAACGGTTTCACCCTCTACAATGTACCTCCGTACAATGCTCCAAACCGAGGGGGGAAAGGAACCGGTTGGTTGGGTGGATTGAATGTCCCTCTCATTATGTGGAAACCTTCTTTGATCCGACCTGGAGATTACCATAACATCGTCAGTTTAGCCGATTTGATGCCCACAATTTTGGAAACAGTTGGCGCGGAGGCACCTGCTGGCATCAATGGAGTTAGTATGCTCCCCTACCTACGTGGGTCAACACCCGGTCCCCCACGAGATTCTCTGGTATCTGCGGGAATTCATTCTACTCGCTGGTCGTATTCCTATGAGGCCAATGGAGAGAACCATAAACAGGATGCCATGGAGGCACCGATGTACGTGTGGTATATGGAGAAAAATACACTCCTCATGCAGGTGACCGAAACCCCTAAAGGCTTGTACACTAATTTACCGGAAGGTCTTCCTGCTAGAACCCTCTTATTTGATATTGCTTTTGACAGGGCTCAACGTCAGGATATTTCCGAAGAGTTTTCTGATTATATACCTCGAATGAAACGTGGCATACATGAGTGGCTGCAGAACACCAAAGAACCCCTGACTTCCCAGCACGAAGCTTACCAGTATCTCTTACAACACAACACCCCCTAAGCCAATGAAACCGAGACTCACTACTCAAGACACTCCCTCAAACTCTACCGGATTTACGTTGATTGAGATGCTGGTGGTGATTGCCATCATTGCTCTTCTCTCCTCAATGATTATTCCTGCGATTAATGGTGCGATGTCCAAAGCTAAGAAAACGGCGGCCATGAGTAATCTACGTCAATTGGGTGTCGGCATTGTTACCTTCGCAGCAGACAACAAAGGCAGATTTCCAAATGGTGGATTTCAACCCGTCAATTGGCATAATGATCTTTATCCTTATGTAGGAAATAATAGGAACATTTTCCGAGACCCGGCGGGAAACCATGACTACACTACTTGGACCACATTTGAAGAGGACGGGGAATTCCTGCCGTTTGATTTTGCTTACAATGCCCATATCAATCCTCCCTCTGGAAATAATTTGACCGGTAATTTTCCCCGTAACCAAGGACCACGTTCACTCTCAGATGTAATAAGTCATCCCGTACCCATGATGCACACGGTTGTGAGTCAAAATAATTTCATTCATTCGAATTTCAACCTACCGAAGGATTCTGGTATCAGGCAGGCCTACGATCCTCGCCATGGCGGCCGGGGCATCGTGCTCTGGACGGACAGCAGCATTAGCTCTCCCACCTATGAGGAATATATGCAGATGGCGAAGGACAGGGGTGGACCGCAAAAATTTGTCACTGGGCGCCGCTAGGATGTACAAAAATCATATACCACTTTCAGGAAGGTTTTCTTTTGACCTTATCTTTTTTCTACTTGTTACTTTTGTAGTAGTTTCCGGCTGTGTTCCCGTTGCTGAATTCGTCGAACGATCTAAACCTTCTACATCGCCCACCCTCTCCGACCTGATTCAGGCCGGCGTGCAAAATGGTGAAACCACCATTCGGATTCCGGAGGGCCGCTATGAGGTAACTCCTCTCAACGGAACTCATTTAGAACTGCGCTACCTGAAAGGAGTTACCTTGGATATGCGTGGAGTAGAGATGGTCTGCACCGAAACCACACGGGCGATTCTCATCGAGGCGTGTGATGATCTCACTATTTTGGGTCTAACGATCGACTATGATCCGCTTCCCTTCACTCAGGGAACCCTAATCGACATCTCAGAGGACCGTAAAACCCATACCATTCAGATCCAGAAAGATTTTCCTCCAGCCGATCAGGTTATTCCTTCCAAATATATCATCATGACCCCGGAAAAGACACTCCGGTATGGGAACTATTACCAGTTTCAGATTAACACCCTGCCTGGAAACAAACTTCAAATCACCGATTTGCATCCCCAAAAAAACGGAGGGGAACAGGTGGGCGATCTGATCACCATTGCCACGCAGTCGGTCACGGATACCTTTGTTCCCCATGCGGTACAGATTGTCCGGTCCCAAAACACCACTCTAGAGGACGTGACCCTCTACGCATCTCCTACCTTCGGTTTTTTTGAAACCCACAGTTCAGGATCCGTGTATCGGCGCTGTGTAGTAGACCGTCGTGGCGACAGACTTCGCTCATTGAATGCTGACGCATTCCACAGTAAATTTGCGGAGGTGGGACCCACCTTGGAGGAATGCCGTGCATTCTGGCAGGGTGATGACGGCATCAACATCTGCGGAGCCTACCACATGGTCATGGGCTCGGAGGGTGACCGTCTCCGCGTATTGGCCAAACGGGACCTGGATATTCAGGAAGGAGACCCTGTTCAATTGATTTTGGCAGACGGTCGTCCTCTGCCTAACGCCAGAGTGGTCTCCGTTAAGGAAGTGGGTCCGACCACACAAGAGGACAAAGAACGACTGCGCACGATTCGGGTTCTCCACAACATAAAACGACTGCTTCAGAAGGAATATGAAATTCAACTTGATACTTCCGTAGATGCGTTTGAGCCTGGTGGAGTGATTGGCTCCCTTAACCGTATGGGAAATGGATTCGTGATCCGAAACAGTGAGTTTGGTCATATCCGATCTAGAGGAATTTTGGTTAAAGGAAGCAATGGGTTAATCGAAGGGAATCTTCTGGACCACTGCGCCATGCAGGGAATCAAAGTAGCCCCAGAGTATCACTGGCTTGAATCCGGATTCAGCGAAAACGTTATCCTACGCAACAACCGTATCCTCCATTCTGGAAGTGAATCCATTTTGGTAGACAGTCCTGGCCCACATCCGATGCACCAAAACATTCTTATCGAGGACAATTATGTGGAAACCCAGTTCGTTCCAGCCCTGCGCCTGCGGGGAATTGCCACCGGTATGGTTCAGAGGAACCAACTGAGAGGGCTCTCAGACTCCCAACTCCCGAACGCTACGGTTGTGGAGTATTCTCCAGGACTGGTGATCGAATCGACCCCTTTAACTGCGCCCGACTCCACGCCTTCCATTCAGCCCTGATTCAACCAAACAGTACCCCGCTATGGATACCCTACATTCGCCATTAACTACAGATCAAGATTCTACGGCCTTCTGGCCCAAGCACATCAAAAACGGTGAGACCGTTTTCTTACCGAAAGGCGTGCATCATCTATATCCCGACGATTTCCCTTTCCGATTCCTTCATATTTCCAACAATGATGACGGAGTCAAGCATATCGTTTTTGATCTCAGTGGTCTGAACGATGTGATCCTTGACGGAAAGGGATGCGAACTCATGATTCATGGAGAGCTGATTCCGTTCTTCATGCGGGATTCGAAAAATATCACCCTAAAAAATATCACCATTGACTGGGCTCATCCCTTTTGCGCTCAAGGACGCGTTGTCGATGTAGGACCTGGGTGGGTCGAAATTCAAGTCGAGGACGAGTATCAGCTGGAGGTTCGCGAGGGTCATATCGAAGCGAAAAATCCAGATCTTAAATACCCGGTGCCAATTCATAACCTCAATTACATCGATCCCGTACGAGAAGAACAGGTTTATCAATCTCAAGATGAATATCCTATGTTTATGCAGGGCAAATATAGTGCCTTCAGCAAATCAGAACGAACTCTTCGCCTGGAATCTGATTCGATGCTCAACTCTCCTGAAGTTGGTCAGATTGCCGTTTTTCACTACGACGGGAGGCCTTCTCCGGTAATAAGTGTTCAGAAATCAGAACACATCCGGCTTGAAAACCTCACCTTTTATCACTCGGGAGCCATTGCCGCAATTTTCGAGGGAAGTCGCGATCTCCATCTGGAAAAAGTAGAGGTAAGGAGACGCGGGAATCGATGGTTTTCCACGCTCAATGATGCCACTCATTTTGTCGAATGTTCAGGGAATATCACCCTCTCGAATTGCCATTTTGAATTCCAGAACGATGACGCTACAAATATTCATGGGATCTTTAGAACCGTGGATGCTGCCTTAAATGCACATACTCTTCGAATACGTTTGATGCATTTCCAACAGTTAGGTGTAGACACTATTGTAAAAGGTAATCACGTTTCCCTATGCGATCGCGACAGCTTGGAGATCCTGAGCACACAAAAAGTGGCCAAGGTTTCTATACAGGACAGTCAGTGTACAGATATTGAATTTTCCGAAAAGCTGCCTCAATTAGATTGGCAACATGTGGTCGTAATGAAACATGAAACGGATGTCCACGTGCGGATACAAGGGAACACCTTCCAAAATAACCGCGCCCGAGGAATTCTCGTGACAACCCTTGGTAAAATACAAATTCTCGACAACCACTTTCATACCCCAGGTCCAGCGATTCAGATAGAATATGGTATTTCAGGTAAATGGTTTGAATCAGGGCCCGTAGAAGATGTTGAGATAAGAGGAAACACCTTCGATCAATGTAATTTCGGACGGTGGGGCACGGCCCTTTTCGCCTTAGGCCCCTCTCATGGAGCCGTCACCTCTAAAAATATTCGAATTCAGAACAACAAGATCATCCAGATCTATAAACCTCTCGTGCGCGTGCAGGGGGTAGACGGATTTGATTTCAGCACTAACACAATTTTACAGGGAACAGACTATCCCCATTGGCAAAGTCATCCCAATGATCTTTGCATTGGAGAGAATGTGAGGATGATCCCAGAGGAAACTACGTCGGATAAAAAAGGAGAGTAATCTGGATCGCAGGAATTTTTTAAAAGCAAGTGGTGCTGCCGGAGCCTATTTAGTTGGTTCTTCCCTGCATGCCGATTCGATCACCTCATCCGAAGAAAGTTTGAAGGGTAAACCCTACAACGTCTTGTTTGTTCACACGGACCAATGGCGGGCTCAAGCTATGGGTTTTATGGGTGAGGATCCCGTTCAGACGCCCTATCTCGATAGGTTTTCAAAAGAATCGATTACCTTTACCCGCGCCATCGCCTGTTCACCGGTATGCAGTCCCAACCGAGCTTGTTGGTTTACGGGTCGCTACCCACAGAACCACGGAGTCGTCCGTAACGGCCGAGCGCATGTAAATCCAGACCACCTCCTCAGTAGATCCTTTAAGCAGAATGGATTCCGAAATGGTTACATAGGAAAATGGCACTTGAACGGGGCCGATTCACATAAAACCTGGAAAGGAATCACCCCAGAGTTTCTTCGATCAGATTATGAAACCTGGACAAGTGCCATTCACAATCATGACCACTTTCGTCTTATCTTCGAGGAGGACGGAAAAGCTGTCGATCATGGAAACGGCTGGCAGCCCGACTACGTGACGAATAAAGCCATCGAATTTCTGGATCAACAGGATCAACGCCCCTTCAACCTTGTGGTATCCTTCGGTCCTCCACATAATGGGTCCTACCATCCTGATTTTTGCACCGAACGACGCAATACCCCCGGAGATGACCGCGATAACGGTTACGCCTATTATGGTCCTGCAGAGTACGAAGAGCTCTATGACAACCTTGATCCGAACTCCGTACGTAAAAACATGGGTACAGAAGGGTTTGGCACTGACCTTCCAGGTGCTGTAAAAGGATATTTTGGAGGATGCACCGCTCTAGATGCCTGTTTTGGAAAGTTAATCGGACATTTGAAACAGACAGGTCTTCTGGATCGAACCATTGTGGTCTTCACTTCAGATCACGGAGAAATGCTGGGATCTCAAAATCTCATGACCAAGGGTGTCCCCTTCGAGGAATCCATTCGGGTGCCCCTAATGATCCGCGTCCCGGGAACAACGCCGTATGTGGACGAACGTCTGTTCAGTAGTGTAGATCTAATGCCCACTCTGATGGGGTTGACCCAACAGGACATCCCTGACGGGGTAGATGGTCATGATTATTCAGGTTCACTTGACGTAGAGAAGGCCTCGACTGACGCCCCTGATCGTACGTATATTGGCCTTGCTGGATGGAGGGGTTTCAGAACAAAACGCTATACCTATGTTGCTTCTGCACGGAGTGGGAACCCCTTCGGAGGTAGAGAAATTGGTTACCTGCGCAAGAAACGCCCCGATTCTAGCCTGACCCATATGCTATTTGATCTAGAGAATGATCCCTATCAAATGAGCCCAATTATAAAAGGGGATGGAAAGGAAACAGACACCGTCATAGACACACTCCATAAACAACTTCAAACTCATCTAACATCCCTTGGAGAAAAGGAACTGATTCCGAATCAGGTTTAAACTCACCGCCATTGGCTCTAAGCAAAGGCCACGGCAATTGAATAGGTTAGAGTCCGCAGTTCTAGCCGTCGCCTTGATACTCTATACCCTATTTATAGCTTGCGGCACTACATTTGTAAAAAAATTGGCTTAAGAGGTCTACGTTTTCTATGGCTAAATAGGATTTGTTTACTATGGAAATGTTTACATTATATTCGAATTGGTGATTTCGAATGTATTATTTTTTAAAATTCACCAACAGTATGAGGAAAGATTATTAGTAAAGGTACAGTAAAATGGTTCAACGCAGATAAAGGCTTCGGTTTCATTACACCTGCAGAAGGAAATGAAGATTTGTTTGTTCATCATTCCGAAATTCAATCTGGCGATGGATATGCAACATTGAATGAAGGTCAGGCCGTAGAATTCGAAGTAGGTCAAGGTCAGAAAGGCCCATGTGCAACTAACGTTGTACCTGCGTAACTAGCCTATAACAAACGCAAACAGTCCGAAGCGGTGAACCCGCTCCGCTGTTGCGGGCGTTACGGAGTATCGGGCAAGATGCCCACACTCCTTTGAAGAAAATCAAAAAGGGTTGAGGGCAACCTCCCCGGTTAGGATGTCGGTTTTACCGTCCTCTTTGACTTCTTGGGTTACGACGTGCTCCACCGCCGCCGCCGCCCCCTGACTGACGACCGCGTCGGTCATCAGAACTATTGCGGCTTCTATTACTATTTCGTCCACCGCCACTTCGGCCACGACCGGGAACCTTAGGTTTCATAGTGGA
>Ga0222653_1000580_pt1 | contig 20764 bp, 28 predicted proteins | sample AntAcemetagen419_FD_179856 | JGI IMG/M metagenome (GOLD analysis project Ga0222653, IMG submission 179856) | Saline water microbial communities from Ace Lake, Antarctica - #419 | ecosystem: Environmental > Aquatic > Non-marine Saline and Alkaline > Saline | place: Antarctica: Ace Lake...
CTCTAAATAATAATAAAGCAGAGCGTCTCTTATTAAAGGTTTCCTGTCTTCTATTTTGTTTTTCTTAGCCACGTTGTTATCTTTTAGTATGGAAGCTTCTAATTATCAATATTCTCAAGTTATGGGAAATACTCATATCTTCTCTAAACAAGAGGGAGAAGGTATTTCTTATAAATACTTACTTAATCCAGAAATGAGAGAAATGAGGTTCTTTAACTATCTCGAAATTGAGAGGTTTAAAAACAAAAAATTAGAAGCTAGCATAATGGTAAGCAAAAAACAAGTGGTTTGTAATATGATAAACGAGAATCATGTTTGGGTGTATTCTTTTGATACGGGAAATAAATACACTACCTTAAAAAACTACACAAAGAAAGGTTCAGAGTGGAAGATTGAAAAAAAGTTTGAAAAAGAAAAAAATAAAGAATCAGTCAATTTGGAGTATGAAGTAAAAAGCAGTATAATAGATAAATGTTTAAAATTAATAAAAGATGAAAGAACTAAAGGTTGATATGGATACGCTTATAAAGCAAACATATTTTAGAATAGCAAAATGGCACAACAATGAAGAAGAATTAAGCTCAGAACAAATGAGAGTTAGACTTATGGGGGTATCTTCTGAACTAATAGAACATATAATAACAACAGCTTTTTCTGATCAGAATAAAGAAATAAGAGTAGAAAATGAAAAAGCCATTGAAAACGCCAACGATAAAGTAAATATTAATGACTCAGGCTTACTAAGCAGCTTAGATCTTGATTTAGGAAGAATCAAGGACATCAAAAATTAAATTTCTAATACTATTTATTAGAAATTTAAACATGCACAATAAAGAAAAGGAGAGGAACTTACAGCTAATAGGAGTTCTAGGAAGCAAAAAGGCAAGTTCTCTTGAAAACCTCAATGAAGGAGAAGGTGCTGTAAATAAAAAAATTATAAAATTTAACAAAAAAACTTTTAAAGAGGGAGAGCAGGATAGCGTTCTCTACGACATAAAAGCATCTAATAAATAGATAATTAATTACTTGATAAACGAGCAATTGGCGGTATAGCGGATTGCTCGTTTGTTTTTATATCAACTTCTTCTTGTTTATTCACTACCCCTTCTTGTTTACTCACTACTTCTTTGTGTTGTTTAGAGATGTTTTCTATAGCATCTACAGCATTAGCTATATCTCTTGATTCATACCAAGTAAACACGCCTTTTTCTTGTGCCTTAAGAGCAGAGTCAATAAGAACTTTAATTGAAGAGTTTAAATCCATTTCTTTAAATTTAATTTAAGATAACAATAAAAATAGTCAAAACAAAATAGTGGTAAATAGGTTTTTTTTCAAAAACACTTGAATTTGTTTTAATCGCTTCCTAAATTTATTTCAGTATAAATAACAAAGATAATTATGTCAGAAGAAATTCAAGTAGAAAAAGAAGTTAGTCGTAATGAACTAATTGATCAGGTAGTAGAAAGAATAAGAGGGGACAATTTTTCTGTTCATTTTTATTGCCCAGCAATGGCCAACCCAAGCGGAGGGGTTGGAGTTGTTTTAAGGTTAGCCTCACACTTATCAAAAACTTTAAGTGTGAAAATTTGGTACGAACCTCAACAAAATAAAGAACTAACTCAACAAGAATCAAATAAACTCAAAAAGAGAATTGATATTTTTGATCAATTCAAACCAGACTGGGTTGATTTTGATATAAGCAAAGTTGAGTTTAAAGCATTAGGTGATAAAGAAGCAAATACTGTAAATTCCGAAGGGAAAGTAGTAACCTTCCCAACCACGCCTCTTCAGGTTCAGTCTGAAGACATAATGTTTATTCCTGAAGGTTTCCCCAATATTATGAAAATGACTGCTCAGGTTTCTTGTAAAAGAGTAGTGTTGGCTCAGAGTTGGGCTTATGTTTTAACTGGAATGCAAGACGGTCAGAGCTGGCATAACTTCGGTATTAAAGATGTTGTCTCTGTCTCGGATGCTATTACTGAGTTTATCAACACCACTATGCCGGGAATGAAAATCAAAAAACTTCGTCAAGGTATCGATAGAAAGATTTTCAATGTTCCAGAAAAAGCTTCTGATAAAAAACCAATGATTGCTTTCATGACCCCTAGAGGAGAAGAGACTAAATTAAAGGTTATGAACATCATAAAAATGTTCAGAGCTGTCAATCCTCATTTTAGATGGGTAAGATTCGTAGAACTAGGAGGTTTAAGTAGAGAAGAATTTGCTGAAAGGTTGTCAGAATTTGCTTTCTGTATGTATACAGATGAGATTGCGGGATTCGGAACACTTCCTTTAGAAGCAATGGCTTCTGGTACTCACGTAATTGGATGGTTTCCTTTTGGTTCGAAAGAATATGTACATGAAAACAATGGTTTCTGGGCGCATAATGGAGAAATTTTTCAAATGGTTGAACTTTTAGGAGTGGCACTAGAAAAATGGATGAACGGAGAAATGGATGTTCCTCAAATACAAAAAGACTATGATGAACTACTAGACAAGTACACCACAGGAGGAGAGGAAGAAAGAATTAATGAAATTATTAAAGAATATAAAACCGAAAGATGTCATGAGCTTGAAGCTGCAAAAACAAACTAACACAATAGTTGGGGTATACCTCAACCAAGATTTAAGAATTGAACTTTTAAACAAATGTTTATACGGTCTTTCTATGCAAGAAACTCCTGTAGATGTAGTTTTTCTACACGAGGGTTTTGCTGAAGATGAATTAGAAACAATTCAAGAAGCTATCAATAAACCTGTAATATCAATTTTTATTGATGACCCAGAAAAAGAAGGAGAGAAGATACCCCAACAACTTGAGGGGAAGAAGCTAAACTATTCAATGGAAAAAATTGAGATTAATAGTTTTGCCGACATTTTTAACAAAACTTTTCAACTATCATTAGAAGGGAAATACGATTTCTTTTCAATTGCAGAAGCTGAGGATGAAGTTTCTCTTAAGTGGTATCAAACAGCAGAAAAATATGCTGAGGAGAACGAAAAGGTAGGAGTATTTCTTCCTTTAGTTAAAAATTTAATTGCCGAATCCTTTACTTCATACATAAACGAGTTCTGTTGGGCTGATAACATGGCTGAAACAGCTGGGTATTATGATTACATGCTACTGAGTAGGTTTAATTGCATACACCCTTTAGGCGCTCTCTATAGAGTTTCTGCACTTCTAGAAGAAAGTGATAATATAGAAGAAAGAGAAGGGTTGTTGTTCCCAATGAAAAGTAGTTTGAGAATAACTAATTATTATGAGTTCTTTTTAAGAATGGTATATAATGATATACAAGTAATTAACATCCCAAGAGTTGGGTATATGTTGAGACACACAACTACGGATTCATTTAATCATAAGTCTTCTAAAATACCTTCAAACTTAGGCGTAATGAAACCTGAGAATGGCGGAATGAGTCAGGCGGAAATCCAACATTGGACTCAAGCTGCTTTAGATGATTATATTTTTTCTGACAACGATTTAAGCAGAGTTGAATTAGCAGATTAAATTATTCATCCACTATAAAAATTAAAAGATGATTACAGGAAGTACAGAATCAAAAGAGTTTGCTATTTCCGAAGCAAAGAGAAAAAAGAAAATATATTGGACTGAGGAAACTGAGGAAGCTGTTAGGGTGTTTTTAGAAATGGACACAAGATTTCTAACATCTAAAATGAAAATTTACTTAGAGACACGAAAAAAGACTTATGACCCTACAATTGAAGACGGAACTTTAGCAGAATTCCAAGACAGAATTGAATGGTCGATGAGTGAGGAGGTCCAACATAAAAAAAATAGAATTTATAAAAAGTATTTAGAAAAACCTTTGAATAGGTTAGTAGAAAATATAATTTATAGATATAAACTCTTCAGACCTGACGTTGACGTTAGGACAGCTCACAATGACTGTCTAGGTCACATACATGATAAGTTTGCTAATTTTGACCCATATAAAGGTCATAAATCTTTTTCTTACTTCGGGACAATGGCTAAAAATTATTGCATGAATGAGATAAAAAAGACTCACGAAATAAAGTCGAGACTTCTGGACTATGAAGACCACAGACCAGAGGTTGATGCTAAAAGAATGGAGAGCCTTGATGATGAAGGAGTTCCTTTAGAAGACAAGAGTATTATGTTTCAATTATTTCATTTCATAAAAAACCTACTTGAACAAGAGGTCGAGAAAGGAGATGATAGTAAGTGGACAAAAAATGATATTACAGTTTCAAAATCACTAGTTTATATTTTAACTGAACATTATAAAATAGGAGCTTATAACAAAGTTGATATTTATAAAGAGATAGCTGAAGAAACTGGTCTAGAAAGGAAAGATATCACTTACTCTTTAACAAGAATAAGGGCTTTTTATAGAGTTAAAAAGCAAGGTTTTATTAAAAAGAAAGAAGAAAGATAATGGACAAAGAGGTAAAGCAATCAGTTTTTTTCTCTTTTTTAAGAACTATATTTAATGATAAAAGCCACACAGGGATTGATAATAAAAACTGTGATGGCTTTTATTTTTATATAGTAGATTTTTTAGAGAAAGACTGCGAAATATACTTAAACTTAGAAAATGATGAGAAATACTTTTTTTTCCAAACAGTTTTAAGCTTAATAGAAGATTTTGATAAAATGCCATATGGTAAATTAAAAGAAGTTATTCAGACAAGAAGGCATTTTTCTCAATACCTAGTAAGAGAAACTCCTTCTAGCATTGACAAAAAGGGGTTAATTAATATTTTAAAAAGCCTAGAGTATAAGTATTTTTTAGCAAAAGAAGATTTTCTAAAGGGCTAATAATTTTTACTCATTTATTTATTAAAAAAAGATTTATAATGGAAGAACAAGACTCAACACATAAAAACAACAACACTCCTAAGGTAGAAACAACTAAAGATTCTTACACAGAGCTTTTAAACTATGCAATTAACCTTAAAATGGAAGAAAGAAATGAAGCAATGGACATGTACAGATCTGCTGCTGACGAGATGGATGAAGGAGAAATGATTGCTATGCTAGGTAAGACTGCAATTTCATATTTAGAACTAGCATCAAAAACTTCTACTTCAATCATTGATATTGCAAATTCAATTCAAAAGATAGCCTATAGCGAACTAGATGATTCGACACAAGACTCAGCAGTAACCCTTGAAGAAAGAGAGTTGTTTGCTGAAATGGCTAAAGATATGAGAGATGGCAGAAGATCAAAGAAAAATAAAAAAAAATAAATGCCTATTAATATCCCTAAACAGAATCCTCTAACAGAATCTCAGTCTGAGCTTGTGTCGAAAATATCATCGATGCAAAACCTGCTGTCCTTCCCATTAAGAAAGATTTTAAATATACCAAAGTTTGAACAAATTTCAACATTTGACTATCTCAACAAAATAATGCAAACACTAGGTATTCAGCCTGAAGTGTTTTTTCTTCTTTTTTTAGACAAAATGTTTGACGAAGCTGGAACGTTTATGGAAGAGAATGTTTTAGATGGGATTGCTGAAACATTGGCAAAAAAAGGAATAGGTCTACCGAACTTTAATCAAGGAAATGTTGAAGAAGATATTCAACAAAACATACAATCGATTGAAAACGAAATAAGTAACGCAGAAACTGAGATTGACCTTTTAAACGAGGATTTTTTAAACACTAACAGTTTTGCTATTCAAGGTTTAAATGAAGAAATAAATTTATTAAACACCCAATTAGACGAGGCAAGGGCTGAAACATTTGACTCTAATATTGAAGGCGATGCTTATTTGAAAGAAAAAAACCTTGCTTACTTTAGGTCTGTAATTCCTAGTAATTTTTTAAGTGTTTATAAACAAAAAATAGCAAAGGATTTAACCTTAATGATTTTTGGAGGAAAAGACACTCCTGCTGGAGAATACTTAAACCCTATTGCTTCTGAAAGAGATAGGTTAATAAAGTCAGCAGTATGCGCAGCTGAAGGGTTTGATTTATCAAATAAAGCTATAGTAAAGAATCAAGACATAGAGTTTAATAGGGTTTCTTTAAAAAGGCAGCTAGAGTCTGGAAAAATAGAATTTGAAATAAATTGTCAAACAGTGAAGATAACACTTCCAGAAGATCCTTCTTTTATTTTTGAAGGAGGAGGGACTAGCACAATACAAGGTCAAGCCGTAACGCCTGCTCAAAACTTAAACTTTATGGTGAATTATGTGCAGACTCAGACTCAATCTATTAACAATGAACAGAACGCAAATCAAGCAGGGAAAAGTTTTTTTAGAATTCTAATTGAAAAATTTATTGGTTATTTCTCTACAATTATACAAGCATATATAGAGCCTGTGTCTTCTTCTATTCAATCAACTCCTGCGGGAGAAGGGTTGACAATGGACTCTTTATTTTCTGATTCTTGTTCTATTTTGAATGACCCAGATAATCAGGAGAAAAAAGAATTTTCTGAGAGAATGCTGAACCTACTTTTAAAAGCTCTTTTGTCAATAGTTTTGGCAGAAGTAATTAAAGAATTTAAAAAAATAGTAACGAATTATTTTGCTAGGACTTTTCTTAAAAGACAAAAAAGAAAATCTGAAAAAATGAAAGCAAGATTTGGAATGTTAGGTGATATTGCTGAAAACGCTGGAAAAGCATTGAAATATAAAGCAGCAATAACAACTTTGTCCTCTATAATTTCTATACCTGAACAAGAATAAAAATAAATAATATGCTAAAAATAGATGAAGGTTTAAATATGTCAGAGGAAATATCAAATTTCCTCTTATTCATGCTAAAAGAAGACAGGAACATTGTTCCTAGATTAAGCATTCCTCAGATTTTGTTTACCAAAGGAAGACCCGGACTCGATCCAGACCTAATCACAGCTAGCGTAATATCTAGGTTTGATGAAGCTGGGATTCCCTCAGGAGTTCTTGCAGATGGGACTCCAAATGTTATGGAAGGTTTTGTTAAAATTATTATAGAAGAAGTTGTTGATGCCATTCAAAATGACATGAGGGTAGACGTTGTTTCAGACCAAGGAGCGCTTGTGAATGCAAACGGAGCAAATGCTGGGGGTCCAGTAGTTGTAATAGGAACTACAATAGCTCCTCACACAGGAATAGGAGTAGCAAGATGATAGGAAAAGACAAAACATTAAAAGAAGCAAGGCTTGTTGATGTTGAATTCAACAAGCTTAAAGAAGTGATTCTTCAGATGTGCTTTGAATTAGACAAAGAAGAAACATTTGAGAAAAAAGAAATAATAAGAATAGCTATTTCTAGAAGCATAAAAGACTTAGAAGAACTAAAAGATAGACACCAAAAATTAATTAACGAACTGTAATGAGCGGATTTGATGAGCAAATGAGGCATAACTTGAGCATAAATGGTCAGAGCAATTATGAGACTAGGGGTGACGATAGTTACAGGAATATTTATCCTGCTAAAGTTGTGTTAGAAAATGACCCTTTAAGTCAAGGTAGGATAAAAGTCAGAATAGATATACGTGATAAATTAGCAAAAGAAACAGACGATCTACCTTGGTGTCTTCCTCTTAAAAGCTCATTTGTTTACTCAAAACCTAGATTGGGAGAGATGGTGTTTATTTTTATGGAAGACCCAAACATAAATCATGGAATTAGGTATTGGACAGGACCTATTCACACTAGTCAGTTTCAGCATAAAATTGAACCATATTCTATCGCAAAAAATATTTACAAAGACACTTCTTCAAACTCAAAAGCTCAAGTATCTAGCAGAGATTTAGCAAAATTAGATATACCAAAAAATTTCGATGTAGGAATAGAAGGTAGGGATGATTCTTGGGTAATTCTAAAACCTAGAGAAGTAAGAATAGTTGCTGGAGCTTTAAAAAAAGGAACTCTTAAACCAAACACTGAAACCCCTTCTTTTTTAAGTGTGTCTCAAAAAGAAAACTTTGAAGATGATGTAAAACTAAAGTCTTATTCAAAAGCAGATTTAACCTCAACAGTAATAAACTTATACTCTCATTTAGGTAAATTTAGAGACAGTAATATTGCTAAATTTGAAATAAATGAAGACCTAAGTTCTTTTGGGGATTTATCAAACTCTCTAAGCCCTTCTGTTAAAGGAGATGAGTTAATTAAATTACTGAATTTAATGATTAAGTTTTGTTTAACACATATTCACACTCCACAAAAACAAGCCGCACAAACAGCTTTACTTGACCAGCTTGCTTCATACACAGTAGAAGGTGAATTACAAAAAATTATATCTTCATATGTTAGAATAAATTAAAAACGTTCTTTTTCAAAAAAGGTCTTTTAGTTAAACACAAGTTGTATTTATATATAACTAGCGTAAAACCCACTCATTTGGGTGGGATGGAAGCGGGTTTCATGTCAAAGATACAATTTAATCTCACATAAAAGAAAAATAATTTGGTTTTTAACCGAACAACAACTCTCTTTAAATCAATGAGTTGATATCAGTCACCGTAGAATAGGGGAGATAAATTTTGCTAAAACTTGGTTTTTGGAAAAAAAAAGAACTATATATAAGTAGATGTTTAAAGCATACAAATACCGACTTAATCCGAGTGAGCTTCAAAAGGAGCTTATAGCCAAGCATATTGGCAGCGCTAGGTTCATATACAATCTTGCTTTAGAGACAAAAAACATGGCTTATCTAGGCACAAAGCATAATTTGTCTCATTTTGATATCATCAAACAAATACCAGACTTAAAGAAGGATTACCCTTGGTTGAAAGAGATTAACTCCCAGACACTACAACAATCCATTCAAAACATGGAAATTGCATTTAAACGGTTCTTCAAAGGAGCTGGGTTTCCGAAGTTTAAATCCAAGCATCGAGGAGCAAAGTCATTCCACGTCCCTCAGAACGTCATGTTGGACATAGAGAAGTCGGAGCTTATTATACCCAAATTCAAAAAGAAAGGCATCCCAATTGTCCTTCATAGAGAGATAAAAGGATTGATTAAAAGCGCAACCATCAGCAGGACATCTACTGGTAAGTACTTCGCCTCGATCTTGGTGGACACACAGACAGAAGCGCCTGAGAAAGCACCGATCACCACCAGCACGACAGTAGGAGTAGATTTAGGAATCAAGGACTTTGCAGTGACCTCCAATGGAGAGGTGTTTGCTAATCCAAAGTATCTGAATCAGATGAAGTCAAGGTTGGCTTATACGCAAAGTAAGTATTCAAAACATAAAGGCAAGAAGAAGAAACATCGTCTTGCTATACTACATGAAAAAGTAGTAAACCAAAGGAAAGATTTCCTGCATAAGACCTCTAATCAGCTAATCAGCGATAACCAAACGATTGCTTTAGAGACACTTGCAGTTCGAAATATGATGCAAAACCACTGCTTAGCAAAAGCTATAGCCGATGTTAGTTGGTCTACTTTTGTCGCTATGATGGAATACAAAGCAGAGTGGCGAGGAAAAAATGTTCTTCGAATAGGTCAATTTGCGCCCTCCTCGAAGACCTGCTCAGACTGTGGACACATCCATAAGGAGTTGACTCTAACAGATAGAGAGTGGACTTGTGGGAGTTGTGGCGTGACGCACGACAGAGATGTCAACGCAGCTGTCAACATCAAATCTTTCGCCCTAAAAGACATCTTATCAGGGACTGATAGGAAAAATCATGTAGAGCTGCCAACGTTGGTTGGAGTTATGACACATGAAGCCCACACCATCGGCTCTGCCGTGTGTGGTTAGTTCACATATTTGTTAATACAATTTAAAAAAAGTATCATGAAATAGATTAATTCAAAATTAACAGTAGTAACAAGGCACGATATTTCGTTCGGTTACCAAAATGTCCAAAGCAATCATGCTAGTGCAGATTATATCTGTGAATTTCCAAAGGACGCAAAGAAATGGAAAGAGGAGTCAAACTCCATTATTGTTCTCACCGTACCGAGTGAGGACGAGCTTGTTAAATTATATGAGAAGCTCAACAAAAAACATAATGTTTCATTATTTTTCGAACCTGACATTAATCAGTATACAGCCTTGTGCTTTTATGCGGATGAAAATGCTAGGAAGAAACTAAGACATCTTCCGCTTGCTGGAAAGAAGTCTGGGAAAGTAGACAGTCTTATTTTAGACATGAAGAAAACTCCTCAGACTGAAACTCAATCAGTATGGGATCATGGCGTATCTGTGTCTGAAAAATACAAGGAACTTATATCTTATCTCCGAGGAGATTCACAATTAACATCTGAATGGAAGATGCCTGACTGGGTTCAAGATAACAAGAAGTTTATTCTTGATAACTTATACCCAGATGACATCATGCGCAAGTATCATGTATATCATGACTCTGGAAAACCTTATTGTATTGAATACGATGAAGATAATCGCAAGCATTTCCCTAATCACGCAGAAGTTTCTTACAACACTTATTTAGATGTCTTTGGATCTGACGAAGAATCATTAATTGTGTCTGATTTAATTCGACACGATATGGATGTTCATCTTTTAAAAGCATTAGGTGTTGAAGATTTCTGTAATCAAATGGGAACTAAAAAGTCAATCACCCTATTAATTACGGCTTTGTGTGAGTTGCACTCAAACGCTGAGATGTTCGGAGGAGGAATAGAATCTACGGGATTTAAGATAAAGCACAAGCAGACAAACAAGAGAGGTAAATCAATTATTAATTTTTTAAAAAACAATGAAAATGAAAGAAGCAATCAAAGAGATGGAGAAGTTGCAAGTGCAATATAAGAACCACAGAAAAACAATAAACTTCAAAGGAGAAAGAATGAAGTTTAAAAATTGGAGAGGAGAAACCGTAGACTTGATGCCTTCGAGTGCGAGTGATAAGGTTAGAGTGACAAAAGAAAAATTGAGGAATCACTATATAGCATCCTCAATTTTAAGATCAAGGGTCAATTTGTGTGAATTCCGAGAAAAGAATATGTTAGACTTAATGGAACGAACAAGAAAGGAAGAGCCTTCTTGGGGAGAAATAGAAAAAATAGTCGATCAATATCGAGATGGTTTTGTTAAGCTGGATACTGCTGCTTAATAAACCCCTTAAACGTCCTGATGAGATATAGGTCTCACTTTGTCTATGTTCGATTCATAGTCAGGACACAAAACGCCCTGAAGCTCAATGGTGAGCAGCTGTTTCTAACCCAGTTGGTTGCGAGTTCGATCCTCGTCAGAGTGAGGTAATTTAAGTTATAACACAGATTTAGATGAAGCTTATATGTAAAATAATGTTTCTAAGTTTGTGTATATAATTAGAAAACTCTATATTTGTTTAAAATTATATTTCATGCTAACAAAAGAGAAGAAGGAAGAAATCGTGTTAAGGAAAAACAAGCTTGAAGAAGCTAGAGTGAAGCTTAAGACTGAGTTTGTGGGGTTAGATAAGATTATTGATGAAATCATTGAACAAGTTAGGTCTTGGTATATATTTCCAGAGGGTCAAGTTAGACCTTCTATTATAAATTTATGGGGAATGACAGGTGTTGGTAAAACATCTTTAGTCCGAAGGTTGTTTGATATGTTAGATATGTCAGACAGTTTTTTTAAGTTTGATATGGGAGAATACTCTTCTGGAGACTCTAAAATTAAAGACGACTTTTCTAGTAAAGTAAAAAACCTTGAAAACGAACCTGTAGCAATTGTCTTTGATGAATTTCAGATTGGAAGAACAATTGATGAGAATGGTTCTGAGGTGGACAGAAAAGGCCTTAGAGTGATTTGGGATTTATTAGACACAGGAAAGTTTGATGTTTTAAATTCTTCTTGGCATGGAAAAGAAATTTATCTTTTGTTTATGAAAATGCAAAAATTTATTCATGAAGATAAAATTAAAGTTGAAAATGGAATTGTAACTGAAAACGGAAAAAAACATGCTACTCTTTTTTATCCTATTGGAACTTCTTTTGAATCATATAGCAAAATAGTCAACAACACTAGCAATCCAGACGAAAACAAAATTACCTCTACCCCTTCTATTGGTTCTAAAATTAAGAGAAAAAAGAAAAAGAAAAATAAAGACGAAAATGAAGAAGAAGATTTAGAAAAAACAATTCAATATTTCATCCCTTCATCCCTTCATTGGGCGGTTAGAGCTTTTTGGGAAGATAGGTTCATAACTAGTTATGAATTCTTAGCGTTTTTAAGAACTCTAAATGAGGAAGAGAGTTCTGCGTTTATTTTAGAGACTTGTGACAGAGCGATGAAGCCTAAGTTGTATGACTTTTCAAATTCAATCATTTTTGTTATAGGAAATTTAGATTCAGTTTACTCTATGTCTCGTAATTCTAGTCCAGATGTTAATGCTGATCTTTTTTATGAAAACTCTTTAAAGATAACTCAGATTGAAATTAAGGAAGCTCTTCAGAGTAGGTTTAGAATTGAACAGATCGCTAGGCTTGGTAACAACCATATTATATATCCTGCTTTTTCTTCTAAAATTTACAACGAACTAATTTCTTTAGAATTATCTAAGTTAGATAAAAAAATCAAAACAAAATTTGGTCTAAATTTAGAGTTCGATAATTCGGTAAATGACATCATATACAAGGAGGGTGTTTTTCCTACTCAAGGAGTTAGGCCTGTGTTTACTACTATAAGTTCAGTTGTTGAATCTTATATTGGAAAATTCGTATCTAATTTAATTGAACGCGATATTCTAGAAGACGTAAAAACAATAAAATGGAGTTATAAAGATAATAATCATATTATTGTTTTTAGTGGTGAAAACAATAACTCAATACTTGATTTAAGTTATCCTGTAAACTTAAAAGTAGAGCCTCTCAGACAATCAACAAATGATGACAATCAAGCATTTACTGCTGTTCATGAGGCGGGTCATGCTATTGCAATGATGAGGACTTTACAAATAGCCCCTAAGATGATTAGGAGTAAAACAGCAAATTCTTCTGAAGGATTTTGTTCTTCTCAAATGCCAGACATACATTCTAAGTCTGTTTTAAAAGACATAATAGCTGTCTCGGTTGCAGGAAGGGTGTCTGAGGAGTTAATTTTTGGCGAAGAAAGAATTTCGTCTGGAGCAGGAGGGGATATTTCTGCGGCAACTAAAACAGCAATGAGAATGCTGAAGTACTTAGGAATGAATTTAAATGGTGATATGATTGTTTATTCTCAGACAGAACAGAGCAACGATTCTCAAGCTAGTTCAGAGACCTCTTTAATTAATAGGGAGGCGCTAATACTTATTACTGAGCAAAAAAAGAGAACCACTATCATCCTAAGTGAAGAGAAAGTTCTTCTTTTGAAAATGTCTGAATACTTGACCTCTAACTCTTTTATGGATGAAGAAAAAATTATAGAGTTCTTTAGACTTTATAGTGTAGATAAAGATATGAAGTTCTTAGATCAAGAAAGCTTTTATCCTTATAAAGATATTATGATAGATGAGTTGGAAAAAGTAGATAATATTTTAAAATTAGCTGCGATTACAGACTTAAAAGTAAAACAATAAACCAATGAGAACAACAGATAAAACTTGGAAAGAAATACTCTCATCTCTTATAGAGATAGCAGAGAAGAATGGGTTTGAAAATATACCTGAATTAAATTTAAGTGATTTAGTTCAGGGAACAAATTATTACTCTTTAATATTTAGACATGATTTTGCAAAGTCTTTATGGGGCGAAGAGGAAGCTTATACAAATCTAATGAAAGAGTACACCAAAAAACAAGAAGAAGGTCTTAAGGTGGATTTCTCGCTTATCCCACCTCCTGTTTGGAAGAGAAATCTTGAAGCTTTAGTGACATCTGAAGACAAGTATTTGTTCTTAGAAAGTTTTTTAAATAAACTTGAAAATGGAAGCTTGAATAACAAACCAGATCCTGATGAAATGGATGCTAGAAGAGCTGCTCTAGTCAGCATGTTAGGTGATAAATTCAAGAAGAAATAAAATTAGTTCGAAAAAAATATAAAGCAATCTTTTTTGAAAAATCTACTATCAATTATCTCTCTAGGTATTTATATGTAAAGAAAAGATGAGGCTTTCCAAGTTCGGAAAATATAAAAGAAGTAAAATTACAGAATTTGATATGTTCTTGTATGGTCAGTTGTGTGAATTGATCAGAGAGAAAAGTGTTAAAATTGCTTCTTATTTACCTGAATTCATTGTTTATGAGTCTCTTACATACTTTTTGGAAAACAATAAATTCGAAGAATACAATATAATCAAAGGTTTCTTGATTTTAAACACAGGAAAAATAGTAGTCATGAGTCGAGTAGACTGGATGGACTATGGTTGGAAAGGTATTCTTAAAGATAAATCAGAAGACAAAGAGAGAGATGAAGAAGAGATTTAATGAGACTTTAAGCCCTACATATAAGAGAAGAAATAATAAATTAATTTCTCTTTTTGAAAAAATTAACATGAAAATAACTCTTCTTGGTGATTTAAGAAAACCAAATGTTATCTTCGAAGACTCTGAAGGAGAGTTTTGGCAATTGGCTTTGTATGTTAAGAATTTTGATATATTCATCAAGAAAGGTCTTTATGATCAGGATTGGTTTTCTACCTTTTCTCTTGATGATGAATCTGACTTAGGAGTCTCAGAGTTGTTGGGTTATTTAAAGGATTCTGTTTCTGAAAAAGTTTACAGAATAAAGCATAATGATTTATTTTATTCAGGGTTAAAGAGAGATTCTGGTACTGGTGAAACATTCCCTGTGTTTTCAAAGCAGTTCCCTAAATTTTATTATACAACCAATAAGGCTATAGAAGAATCTTATCATTTAAGAAGTCTTGGGTATGAAACTTCGTTTGAATGAAACATTTTTGAATTTCTTACGTTATAACAATAGAAGAGATTCAAAATAGAAATTATTCATGTGCCAAATCATCATATAAACAATTGATTTGGCACATGAATAATTCATTCAATAACATCAAATGGAAAACAGAGTAGTTAAGTTAATAGAAAAGTACAAAAAGACAATTTTAATCCTAAAAGAAAATAGGGATAATAAGACTGTTGGAGATAACTATGATTACGAGATGGACATAAAGATATGTTTAGGTGTCGTGAAAGATCTTGAGAGTTTGATTTTCAAAAAGAAGTCCGATGGGGGACAGAAGATCAGGTAGGTGATGCTTGTTCCTTCGTTAAGGGGAATTTAAATAGAATTAGAATAGAAGAAGAATGATATTATATCGATAAAATTGTAACATTTTATATATTTTTTCGTTATAACAATAGAACGTTTCGCAGTAATGGAGGAAGCGGGAGTTATATGAGGTTAGGTTTACAGCAAAGAGGGTCTAGAACCAATTTGCGAGTTCTACTGACTTATCTACTCAAGCCTCGGTGATGTCAAGTCTCAGAGCGCAGGTTCGAGTCCTGCTACTGCCACTAAAAAATAAATTATGACAGCAAGATATTATAATAAACCAGAGGATGTAAAATTATTTAGCCCTTTGCCGAGGTTTTTAGCTAAGGTGTTTGGTGCTAAACATTTTGTTTCTACATGTAGTGTTTGCGGGAAGATACCCACTGAAGTATATGTGGAGGGGTCTAAGAATTTTTGTGGAGAACACGCAGTAAGTTAGAAAGGGTTGTATTGATATTAAAAAAGTTAATTGTATTTGGAGCTTGAAGCTCTCTGAAAAGTGTTGTATTGGGGTTATAAGGAATTTGGCATTCCCAAGTTGCGCAGTAGGGGTTGGTACTCACATCTGCCAACCTCTTACAATTAATATGTTCTTGTAGTTCAGTTGGTAGAACGGATTGCTAATTAAATGGTTTGGAAAACCTCCCTACGGGTGCGAAACGTAGGGTAAACAGTCTAGTCGCAAGTTCGAGTCTTGTCAAGAACACAAAATTCTTAATCTCCATTATGAGATTGAGTGAGGTAAGAGCAAATACCTATCATCAAAAATGGTCATAGACCAAGCATTAACATAGCAATGCACAGAGAGAATCAATAGGCTTTTAGCTAGTCGTTGTTCTGAGGTTCTCAAGTGCTTGCTTTTTTTTCTTATATATAAAATAAAAAGTTTTAAAAAAAGTTTGCTATTTGTGTAACTTTTTGTATATTTGATTCGTTATAAGAAAGAGAGTTCAGAAATTTTCTGAAAAATAAAATAAGAAAAACAAATTTTTGCTATATTTAAAAATAATGAAAACAATTATTAACATATCTTCATGGTCATCTTCAAGATGGAGTTCGAGACAGTCTCGAAGCGATCAAGGTATGTCAAATTTTTTGTGATGAAATAGCATAAAAATTTTAAGATATAAAAGCCTTGGTCATATGACTGAGGCTTTTTTCGTTTAAAGCAATTTGTAAATAAGGAAGTATGACAGAGTGGTAATGTGCCTGTTTTGAAAACAGAGTCCTGTTAATGCAGCGTTGGTTCGAATCCAACTATTTCCTCCCGGGTTTGAAATATTGAAAGAAATTAATTTGGAAGAATGACAGAGTGGTAATGTACTTGCTTGCTACGCAAAGGTTTGCCTTAGGCAACGGGGGTTCGAATCCCTCTTTTTCCACTGGTGAAATGTTTCACAAAACACAGCGGGTAGCCTGATGATAAGGCACTGAGATTCCAACCCTCAGAAGGACAGAGTTTGAGCCTCTGACTCGTTGCAATATAATGGTAGATTGACAGAGCGGTAATGTGCTTGCTTGGAAAGCAACGGCTTGGGTATCCCAACATCGGTTCAATTCCGATATCTACCTCAATAAGTTTTTAATATCGCCCTAGGTAATTCGAACCTTGTCTTTTTTTTAATCTATTTACTTTTATGAAAAGAAAAAGCATTAAAAAAATAAACTGGTTAGAGGTTCAAGAGTTTCATAACAATGGAAATTTAATTACTCAAGTTTTAAGTGAGTTTAAGATATCCAGAACTTTATTAGAAAGCGCTATAGAGAAAAAAATGTTTAAAAAGATTAAAATAAAAAGATTTCATTCTGAAAAAACTAAGGAATTAATGAGTAAAAAAAGAAAAGAGTTTTTAAAAAACAATCCAGATAAACATAATTGGAAGTATAATTCTAAATTTATATCTATCCCTTGTGAGCTTTTTAAGAATCACCTTAAAGAAAATGGTGTGAACTTCGTAGAAGAATTTTCTCCACTAGAAGAGAGGAGTTTTTCTATAGATGTTGCTTTTCCTGACAAAAAAATAGGAATAGAGATAAATGGAAATCAGCATTATAATTCTGATAAAACATTAAAAGACTACTATAAAAAAAGACACGACCTAATTACAGAAAATGGGTGGAAATTATTTGAGGTTCATTATTCTTTAGTTTATAAAGAAGAGTTTTTAAAAGACATGACACATAAGTTGAAAGATGATTTTAGTCTTGTAAATATTGATTATTCATTTTTTATAAAAAAGAAGAAAATCAAAAGAAATAGAGAGCAGTTTTTATTAGAAGCAAAAGAAATAAGAATTAAAAAAAACGAACATAAATTAAATCTTATTATTTGTTCTAATATAGATTTTTCTAAATTTGGATGGGTTAAAAAGGCAGCTAAGATACTTGGGTTATCAAGTCAAAAAGTAAATAAATGGATGATAAATTATATGCCAGAATTTTATAATGATAAATGTTTTAAAAAAAAAACGCGTATCAACATTGACTTATAGGTTCAAATCCTATCTGGGTGACAAATGTAACTAAATGGTTACAAAATTGAAATATTGATTTATAATGTAACTTTTTGGTTACATAGTCGGATTATTTCCGATTAACTAGTCAAGCAATGACAATATAGGGGCGTAACCGAGGCGTTTTTCTAAATTGCTATCCGTAGCTGGAGTGGAAGAGGTGGGTTCGAATCCCTCCGCCCTTACTTTTATTTAATAATACGCAGGTGTAGCTCAGAGGCAGAGCATTGGCTTCCAAACCCAAGTGTAAAAATTTATTTATTTATTTATTTGGGCTTTGGAATCTTTTTAACTACTTTGTATAAAGCGGTTATTATGAAGAAGAAATGTTCAACTTGTGAAACAGAGAAAAGTCTTGATGATTTTTCTAAAAACAAAAAAAAGAAAAACGGAGTAAATGGAACTTGTAAATCCTGTCATTCTGAATATAGAAAGAAGAAGTATCAAGAAAACAAAGAAAAAGAGAAGGCTCAGGTAAATTTTTATAGAAAGTCCAATCCTGAAAAATATACTTATTCTTCTATGAGTCAACATCAAAAGAATGTAAAGACTGGTAGAAATATGTCATCTAGTTGCGCAGTTTGTGGAGAAGGAATTTTTGTAACTAAGAAAGATTTAGAGTTTAATAAAGATAAATATTGCTCTTCTGTTTGTCGAAAGACAACTTACAATGATTTTTATGACAATAGTTTAAATGAATTTAAAAAAAGAGCAATAATAAAGAGTTTGGATTTTGATTTGGATAAACAGTTTTTGATTAATTTGCTGGAAAATAAACAAGACGGAAAATGTGCTATAACTAAAGTTCCGATAGAAATGAAAGGAAAAAAAGAAAGAGCTGTACTCTACAAATCTGCCTCCTTAGATAGAATTGATAGTGATAAAGGTTATGTGAAAAATAATGTTCAATGGGTTATGTTAGGTGTTAATTATATGAAGCTGAACTTCCCAGAGGAGGATTTGCATAAAGCTTTAGTTTTGATAAAAGAAAATTATAGACCACTGGTGTAATTGGCAGTATGCAACCTTCCTGCCGTTTTGGTATGGGTTCGAGTCCTATGCGGTTTGATAAATTTGAAACTATGATTTAATATTGTTATATTATGATGAATTTATTGAACGGTGTAAGAAGATGTTGGTTTGGAGCGGATACAAAATAGATAAGATATGATTAAAGCAAGTGGGGAAGAACTAAAACTAGACCAAGAAATAGTTTATAAAAAAGGACTCAACATCAGAGTCTGTGATTATATGGTATATGGAGAAATTTATGATTTAAACCCTAGTATCACCACAGAAAACAGAAGAAGGGCAGAGGATGCATGTTATCCAATTATAAAATTAATTGAAGAGGTTTTACCTTCTGATTTTTTTGAAATTTTAGGAAGTTACGGAGCGATACACTCCACCTTGCGCAATTTTAAGGTGTTGTTTTGACTAAACATTAAAACAACACCTTATTTAATGTCTGTAATTGGTCTCATGGTAGAACTGGAAATTGCACCACCCTCCTAAGGTGGCGACTAGAAATAGTCATTGGGGGTTCGAATCCCTCTGAGATCACAAAATTTTTTGTATATTTGATAGATGAAATACCAAAAAGAATACCACAGCATATATCCGTTAACTATAATTAACATGAGACTTGGTAACAAGTATGTCGCATTTAATTGCGAGGATGATGTTGGTTTTGTTTCCTCTGTTCAAGGAGATGAAGAAGTAAGTTATGATTTAGAAGCATGGATGAAAAAAAATGTTCACCCTTGCCCTTATGGTATAGGTGTTACTATATTTGATGCTCTTGATAATTTGGTTGAATCTATGAAAAATAAAGAGACATAGAATGAGGAGAGAAAAAGTTAATAAGTCAAAAAGAGACAAGACTGTTATGAATATTTTAGGAGAATATAAAATTCTAACAACTATGCAGTTTGTTTGTTACGGAATTATTAAAGATGGTTCTTGTAAAACAATCCCAAGCATAACCAGAGCAGCATTTGGTAGGTTTTGGGGAGATAGTGTTTTTAGTTATCCTTATTGCAGAAAAAAAATAGAAAGATATTGTTCTGCTCTAGTTGTTTTGCAGTTAGTCAATAAAAATGATGGTTTTTTTTCGATTAAGAGAGGTTAAAATAATCTTCTATAAACATGTCAAAAAGAGACAGGGCTGTTGTATTTTAGACATCAAGTGTACTTTGAGTTATAATTGTTAATATCCATTTATCTCCAGCATCTTCTACTTTTTCAAGGGTTTTTCTTTCAACAGAACCTCCTGCATTTCCTCCCACCCCGTGAGAGTTATCTCGAAATCCATCATAATGCTTATCTCTAAAATCTTGAGCTGACAACTTATCATCTCCATAGTCCATCCAACTCCAAGCCTCAGGGTCTTTTAAAATTGTGTATCTATCTTTTTTAATTGCAATTTCACCATCATCAGAATACTCCCAACTACCTAATTCTTTAAAATGATCAATATTCTCTATAGACTCTTTATCGCTATTATAATCATTTGAACCTGTTGCTTCTGGTGAGTTCATAAACTCATATTCATCTTCTCCAGTTTCAACATCAAATGAAGCTTCTTTTAATATAGATTCATTTATGAATTTTTTACATTCATTTATGTTGTTGAAGCTTGACTTGTGAGTTTCTCCGTTGTAGTTGAACTTAACTCCAAAGTTAGATGTAATAACACCTACTTTCTTTCCTTCGAACACAATGTCTGTACTAATTGAGTCAGGAGTTTTTTTGTCGCTTAGGTTTTCTTTTATAATGTTTTTATACCTTTCTCTAGTAATAACTCCTGCAAGCATTTTTGACCTTGCTGCTTCTTTAATTAAATGCTTGTTTTTCATAATAAAAATATTTCCTATAAATATGTAAAAAAACAGAAAGGCGCTTTAATGGGCGAACTGTATATTTTTCAGAACACAAAGAGATTCAAAGTACGTGCTGTAACTAATTTCTTGTTGAGTGTCATCGGTAAAACTTATAGTAAAACAGCTATCGTAAGAGTCTGCGTAAATATGTTTCACTCTAGAATCTTTAGAGTCGATTAATTCAATCACTTCAAGTTCTGTGTATTTCTCTTTAGTGTATTTCTCTTTAGTGTCCATCTTTATGTATTCCATGCAATAATCGACACACATT
>Ga0222653_1000607_pt1 | contig 20302 bp, 16 predicted proteins | sample AntAcemetagen419_FD_179856 | JGI IMG/M metagenome (GOLD analysis project Ga0222653, IMG submission 179856) | Saline water microbial communities from Ace Lake, Antarctica - #419 | ecosystem: Environmental > Aquatic > Non-marine Saline and Alkaline > Saline | place: Antarctica: Ace Lake...
TTGAACATCACAGACAACGTAGCCCCAGTAATCACCTGTCCAGCGGATGTGGAAGTTGACTGCACGGCAGACAATAGTCCTGCATCGACAGGAATGGCTACCGCTACAGATGACTGCGGTCAGGAAGTAGCAGTAACCTTTGCTGACGGAGGTTTGTCAGGAGATGGTTGTGTGGACACCTTCACCAGAACGTGGACGGCGACAGACGCTTGTGGAAACGCATCAAGTTGTGATCAGTTAATCACGATCACCGATACGACAGCTCCAGAGTTGCTTATGCCAGTTATCCTGGACGGCGACATTACTTGTAGTGATATCAGTTTAGAAGCCGCAACAGGATTTGCGAACGGAACGTTGACAGCTTCTGAAGAAGCCGCCTTCTTATCAGCTGCGAGTGGTTTGTTTGTAAGCAATGGCTTGATTCCATTGGGCACGAACGACGACTGCAACGACAGCGACTGGGAAGAAGTATCCATCGAAGTAGTGTTGAGTAGTGACTGCGATGCCTTAGCAACATTGATCTGCACGTTTGTGGCAGAGGATGTATGTGGGAATGTATCGGAGTCGGCATCAACGAGCTTGAACATCACAGACAACGTAGCCCCAGTAATCACCTGTCCAGCGGATGTGGAAGTTGACTGCACGGCAGACAATAGTCCTGCATCGACAGGAATGGCTACCGCTACAGATGACTGCGGTCAGGAAGCAACGGTAGACTTCTCAGACGGAACTGTTTCGGGAACGTGTCCAGAAGTGTTCACCAGAACGTGGACGGCGACAGACGCTTGTGGCAACACATCGAGCTGTGATCAGTTAATCACGATTACCGATACGACAGCCCCAGAGTTGCTTATGCCTGAAGAGACAAGCATGCATATTACATGTATGGCTGTTGATTACGCTATGCTACTTGACTATGTTGATGGAAATCTTTCAAGCACTCAAATGAGCGTTTACGAAAGCTTCCTCGCAGGAATCTTCATACAGAACGGCTTAACACCAATTGAGGCAATCGATAATTGCAACGATGCTAGTTTCTCTGAAACGGGTATTGAAATCTCTACTGATGTTGATTGTCCTGCTAAGGCGACTGTTCGATGTGTCTTTGTAGCTTCAGATGCTTGTGGTAACGAATCAGAACCTAGCTACACAGAGTTGGTGGTCATCGATAACACTACACCACACATCTTCTGCCCTGCAGACTTAGTGGTAACATGTGGAAGCGATACATCACCCGATGTAACAGGATTTGCAACTGCTACTGACAACTGTGTAGGAGTTATGGAGGTGTCATACGAAGACCTTTATGTGTCTGATATCTGTCCATCTAGCTTTGTGAGATTGTGGACTGCGGTGGATGAATGTGGCAATGTTGCTACTTGTGAGCAGCTTATCACAACGGTAGAAGAAGGAGTTTGTGTAACAGCTCCAAACGGTCTTGAAGCAGAGGTTGTAGGAAGCAATTCAATCCAGTTTAGCTGGAATCCAGTTCCGAACTCAGTTGCTTGTAGAGTGTTTGGGCGTGCGTTAGGAAGTAGCGCAAACATTACTCTTGGAACAGTTATGGGTGCCGAGCCTTCAGGATTCATGTTTACCTCAGGGCAGTTGCAAGACGGACTGTTAATTGAATGGAGAGTTATCTGTGCTTGTGAATTGTCACCATTAACTACAAGTCCATACAGTTCTTGGACTCAGTTCTACTTCTTGAGTGATGATAACAAGAGCAACGACGCTGCGAACGACGAAGGAGAGCAACTCAAAGGAAAGCTTTATCCTAATCCAACCAGATCAACAGTGTTTATCAACTCTGAATTCAAAGAGGGAGAGACATTGACAATAATGGATCTATCAGGAAAAGTTGTTGGACAATACAATGTTCCTGCAGCGAGCGGCTTGTTTGAAATCAACCTGGCAGAACTTGAGGGTGGAGTTTACTTTATCCAGCATTTAGGTCTCAATGGAAGGTCTCAAACCTACAAAGTCGTTAAGAACAATTAAGCGGTAGTTATTAATCTAAATGAAACCCCTGCCTAATTAAGGCAGGGGTTTTTAGTTTTTATAGATCGAGTACGGGCATAAAAAAACCACCATCTTATGACAAGTGGTGGTTTCTGTGGAGAATACCGGATTCGAACCGGTGGCCTCTACACTGCCAGCGTAGCGCTCTAGCCAACTGAGCTAATCCCCCGAAGGAGCGCGAAATTAGAGTAATCTTCCATTCTAGACAAGCTTGGTGAAAGTTATCTTCGAGGAATGATTAAAAATATAATCTTCGATTTGGGTGTGGTGCTGCTCGATGTAAATTATCAGAACACCATTGATGCTTTCTCAGTACTTGGCTTGGACAATCCCGAGGAGGCTTTTTCAAAGCAAAAACAGGATGAATTCTTCCGCAAGTATGAAAGAGGTGAGATCAGCGATGATGAGTTTCTAATTGGCTTATCAGAGAGAATGGGAGGAGTTGACCTAAATAAGCTGAGAAATGCATGGTGCAGAATGCTTGGAGAGCTGCCGAGAGAGAAATATAATCTCATCAAAAAATTGAATCAAGACTATAGACTCTTTATTCTTTCCAATACAAATCAAATCCATCAATTGTGGTTTGAGAAAAAGATCGGCGAGCAATATGGGTGGAAGAGTTTTAGTGATTGCTTTGAATTTATTGGCTACAGCCATCAAATCAATCAGCGCAAACCAGATAAAGAAGCATTTCAATATGTATTAAAAAAACACGACCTAGAGTCCAAGGAGACCCTTTTTGTGGACGATACCATGGAACATGTTGAAGGGTCTCGAAAACTTGGCGTACACGCTATACACTACAAGGAGGGTGAAGATTTGGAAGAATTGGTATTAACCGAGATCAAAAGAGTACTTACTTCTTTCTAAACGTGCTTCCAAACGAATTGTCGTAGTTCAGGTAATAATCTTCTCCTGAAGTTAGGTCTGAAATATCTAAGGAGCGGCCAAAACCTGTTCTTACGAGGTTTCCGTATTTGTCGAAAACTTCGAAGCGTGTATCGCTAGAAAAGGTAATGGCTTTCTCTGGTTTTTCGGGAGAAAAGGTCACAGTAGAAACACTAGGATCGTATATCACAGCATCACTGTATCGCGGTTTTCCAGTGTAATCAATTTGCTTTACCCTCACTTTATTCTCTCCCGAATACGGGGCAAGTTTGTACGAGTATTCGTGTTCCTGTGGAGACCCTATTCCTCTTACTTCGCCTGCAATCACCCATTTGTTCCATCGAAACTGTTCTATTTCAAAAGAAAGCGATCCGCTTTCCTTATTAGAAGTCCAAGTGATGGTATTGTTTTTAACTGCAATACTTTTTATTTCAAATGTGCTGTGAGATTTGATGGCTTCAGGATTTAAGACCAAAGGCCCGCAACCCTCTTTGTGGTTGAGCACTATATCTACTGATTGTCCTTTTTCTATGCCTAAAATAGAGAAGTCTATAGCGAAAGCACTGCTGTTGATTTCATCTCTTGTCAATTCTCCATTAACATATACTTCGTAGACGCAAAAGCCAATACCGTCGTCTCCGAAAGGGTTTTTTACGTATAAATCCTTTCCTTGATAGACACCCTTAAGCACCAGAGAGCTGCTTTGAGCGGCTGTGGATAAGCCGAATAATGCAAGAAGAAATATGAAAAAGTAATTTTTCATGAAGTTGATATCTGGTGACGGGAGCCTTCAAAAATACAAATTACCAAGTACCCACCTAGTTTTAAGTGCGAAAGCAAGAGAATGCGAATATCTACAAAATTTCCGCTCGGATGAAATACATAGAATATGAGCATGGGGATTGCACCTTTATTCATGAGAAATCTTTCATAGCCTTTTTTGGGATTGTTATATTCGTCCATTCGAAAAATCAAATATGAATCTCAAACTAGACAATAAGACTGCTCTTGTAGCGGGAAGCACTCAAGGAATAGGAAAAGCCGTAGCTATTGAAATGGCGAGTTTGGGCGCAAGAGTTATTTTAATTGCGCGCAATGAAGAAAAGCTGATTGGAGTCAGAGATGAGTTAAACGCCATAAATCCAGCTAACCATAAAATTATTGCTGCTGATTTTTCTGATCCTGAAAGTCTAAAGTCTAAGCTCGAAAGAGAGTTGGCAGACGAACAGGAGATTCACATTTTGGTTAATAATACAGGAGGCCCTCCTGCAGGAGCCGCCTCAGATGCTACGATTGATGAGTTTAGAGCGGCGTTTGAGATGCACCTAATTTGCAATCATCTCTTGGTGACCTATTGCGCTCCACTGATGAAAAAGGCAGGTTATGGCCGAATTATCAATGTAATTTCAACTTCTGTCAAACAGCCGTTGCCAAATCTGGGAGTGTCAAATACGATACGGGGAGCGGTTGCGAGCTGGGCAAAAACATTGGCCAACGAGCTAGGGCAATTTAATATTACTGTAAATAATGTGCTCCCTGGACCTACCAATACCGTAAGACTTGAAGCTATCGCAGAGCGCAAATCGAAAACCAGCGGGAAATCTGTAGATGAAGTGATTGCAGATATGGGCAATGCTACTCCAATGAAACGAGTAGGAGAACCAGAAGAAGTGGCAAACGCAATATGCTTCCTGGCATCTCCCGCGGCGTCTTATATCAATGGCATAAACTTGCCAGTAGATGGAGGTAGAACCTCTTGTCTCTGATTAGGTCACTAGCAACTTGAAGCCTTTTCCATGAATATTGATTATTTCAATGCTTGAATCAGGCTTTAAATGTTTGCGCAGCTTAGCTATGTAAACATCCATGCTTCTGCCATTGAAATAGTTGTCATCACCCCAGATGGCATTCAGCACATAATTGCGTTCTAAAACCCCATTTTTATTTAAGCAAAGTAGATGAAGCAATTCGTTTTCCTTCGTGGTTAACTTTTGCTCTTCAGTATTGTACTTAAGCAATTGTCGCTCGTAATCGAAATTGAAAATACCCAACTCAAACACCTTTTTGTCTTCATCTGCACTCCGCCCTTTATCTGTTCTTCGTAGGATAGCATTTACGCGGACTAGCAATTCTTCCATCGAAAAAGGTTTAGTGATATAATCATCTGCACCTATGTCAAACCCTTTTAGCGTGTCTTCCTTCATGGATTTTGCTGTCAGGAAAATGATAGGAATCTTCTTGTTGGTCGTCCTTATTTCTTTCGCCACGGTGAAGCCATCCTTTATGGGCATCATCACATCTAAAATTACAAAATCGAATTGTTGCTGATTGAAAACCTTAAAAGCTTTGTCTCCATCGGTGCAAAGCACGGTTTCGAATTCTTTGGCTTCTAGGTATTCTTTTAGAAGGGTTCCAAGATTGGGATCGTCTTCTGCTAATAAAATGCGGGTCTTAGATGTCATGCTCGTATGGTAGTTGAATAATAAATGTACTTCCTTTTCCAAATTCACTTTTAACCGTTACTACTCCATGATGTTTTTCAATGATGGATTTCACATAGCTTAGGCCTAGGCCAAAGCCTTTAATATTGTGAACATCGCCAGTCGGGACACGGTAAAGTTTGTCAAAAATCCTCGCTTGCTGATCCTTCTTTATCCCAATTCCATTGTCTGAAACTCTCAGAATGATCGAGGATTGATTGCTTTCTGTTGCGACTTTTATTTTGGGATGATCGCTGCTATATTTAATGGCGTTGTCTAGTAAATTGTAGACCACGTTCGTAAGGTGAATTCTATCTCCTTTAATGACCGCTGTGTCTAGACTCTTTTTCATTTCAATTGAGCCACTTTTTTGCAGTATTTGCAGTTCTATATTGCGAATGGCTGTTTCGGTAACTTCATTCAGATCGACATCCTCGTATGAAAGCTCCATCTCTCTTCGGTCTAAAACGGCACTCCTTAAAACATTCTCTACCAGAACTCCCAACCGCTTGTTTTCATCTCGAATCATACCCACGTACTGCTTGTGTCTATCTTGAGACTGACTCATTACAGGATCAGCCAATGCCTCACAAGCCAAAGAGATGGTGGAGATAGGCGTCTTGAGTTCGTGGGTCATATTGTTAATGAAATCATTCTTTATTTCTGAAATTTTCTTCTGCCTGAAGATAGTCCTGATGCTGTATGCAAAGGCCAAGATGATGGCAATTAGAAATATAGCTGATGACGTAAGTAACGGCCACAACGTTCGAACCAAATAGGACTCTTGATTGGGAAACCATATTCTCAAATACCGTGTGGGCTGAGTAAAGTCATCAGGAAATAAACGCACCTTATATCCATTATTGTACAATGGTGCAGTGTCTTTTAAGTCTTCCGACAAAATCAGAGGGTTATCGAAAAGATCGAAAACACCGAATTCGTAATTGGCATCAATACCCCCGATATCACTTAAGTGCAAGTTCAAGAGCGAGTCTAGTTGAGCACTTCCATAGCGATTAAGAATGTCCGACTCACGGTCAATATTTACCAAACCCGTCAATAGTTCAGTGATAATTTTTTGTTCCCTTTCAGGAAAGTAATTGGGCACTTTCGCAGGCTTTTTTTTGGGAAGCCTCTCTTGTCCCATTACCATTGGATCGGGAAATGTTAATTCTTTTTTTCTCCGCAAAACCCGGATTCTATTCGAGCCATCTTGGCTTAAAAAGCTAGCGCTGTCTATAGAAGTGTTATCCGTAGTCCATAAATGATCAATCGTCTTCTCATCGGAAATGCTGTCGATCTGTGCCCGTATTTGTCTGCCAATGTCAGATCTGCGCATGCGTTCATCCGCTTCTTCACGTTCCAAAACATTGTTCACTTCCGCCAAGGCAATCTTCACGTTTCGCCTAAACTGCGTGTCTCTTAACGCAACGGAGTTCTGTATCCAATAGATTTGGATAGCAATTAAACCAATCAACGAAAAGCTGATGAGAATAATAAGTATGGGAATGTATGATTTCTTCAAGCTCCACAAATTTACTCTCATCCTAGCAGCAAGTGCACGAACCTTAACCTTAATTAACAAAAGGTAGTATTCCGTTAACGTTTCCTCGCGCCCCCTTGCCTTAAATTTGCGTCAGGTTTTACAGTTTACATTTTTTCGCAACAGAGAGAGCTCAAAAGAGGGCTCTCTTTTTTTGTTTCAAAGAATTATTTCTGTCCTATCCTTAGATTTTCGAAATTCACCGGATGGAGCGCATAGAAAATTTTATTGACGGTGATTTCGTTTCTCCTGCTTCGGGTGAGTATATCGCGAATATCGACCCATCACGAGGAGTGCAATATGGTGAGATTCCTGATAGCGATGGAAAAGACGTATCCGCGGCGGTCGACGCTGCAGAGCGAGCTTTTCCAGCTTGGTCTTCTCTGAAAGGCCCCGAGAGATTTGCCCACCTTATGAATTTGGCAAAAGGCATAGAGAGACGAATGGACGAATTTGTCGCGGCCGAGAGCAAGGACAATGGCAAGCCCGTTTCCTTGGCTCGTATGGTGGATATTCCGAGAGCGATTCAAAACTTCGAATTCTATGCTTCAGCGGCTATCCACTTTTCTTCTGAAAGTAACTTCACCGAAGGGCTAGGGATCAATTATACGCTTCGTCGACCTTTGGGAGTCGTGGCTTGTATTTCTCCTTGGAACTTACCCTTGTACCTTTTTACCTGGAAGATTGCTCCAGCTTTAGCTGCAGGAAATACTATTGTGGCTAAGCCTTCAGAAATCACTCCGATGACGGCTTACATGTTGGCTCAAGTTGCCAAAGAAGTCAATTTCCCGAAAGGAGTACTCAATATTATACATGGCACAGGAGCGAGAACTGGGGACGCTTTGACGCGTCACGAGCGCGTGAAGGCCATCTCATTTACCGGGGGAACAGAAACAGGGAAGAGAATAATCGAGGTAGCGGGAACTCAGTTTAAAAAGCTCAGCCTCGAACTCGGAGGAAAGAATCCGAATTTGATTTTTGCCGATTGCGATTTTGACAAAATGCTCTCAACTACCGTTCGAAGCTCTTTTGCCAATCAAGGTCAAATCTGCCTTTGCGGCTCGAGGATTTTAGTAGAAGAATCAATTTACGAGAAATTTAAAGAGGCCTTCGTGGCGAAGGTCAGCAAGATGAAAGTTGGCGACCCTTCCTCAGAAGACACCAAATTGGGTGCGGTGGTCAGTGAGCCACACATGGAGAAAATATTGAGCTATATAGATATAGCAAAACAAGAGGGTGGTCGAGTTCTTTGCGGTGGCGAAAGAGTAAGACTCGGAGGTGATTTGGAGAATGGTTATTACATTCAGCCCACCGTTATTGAAGGGTTAGATCAAACTTGCCGCACCAACCAAGAAGAAATCTTTGGCCCTGTGGTCACTTTGGACACCTTCAAAACAGAGGAGGAAGCTTTGGAAAAAGCCAATGCCACGAACTATGGACTCGCTTCTACCGTATGGACAGAGAACCTCTCGCGGGCTCATCGAGTGGCCGAAGAAATAGAGGCTGGAATAGTTTGGGTAAATTGTTGGTTGCAAAGAGATTTACGAACTCCTTTTGGAGGAGTTAAAAATTCGGGAATGGGAAGAGAAGGCGGCTTTGAAGCAATGCAGTTTTTTACCGAACCCAAAAACGTTTGTATTAGCTACTGAAAATGAAAACTAGGTTTCTTATTGTGTTGGGAATGATTCTTTGGCAACTCACATCTTTTGCTCAGATGGATCCCTTTCTTTTATTGGAGAAGCCAGGCAAGCAAAAATCTCGGATTCGCTATTATCCTGGCGATGAGATATATTGGAAATTCAAAGAAGATAAAAGCACGTATAATGCGGTAATAGCCGTAATTTCTGACTCCACATTTACCACTGACAAGGCATTGACAGTTCCTTTTATCGAAATTGATATGGTGCTTATCCCCAAAGGTGGAGGACTTAAAGCCGTTGGTATAAACGCTTTTTGGGCGATTCCGCCAATGATCCTTCTAAGTGCGGCAAACAATGCTTTCAATACCGGGCGCTCTCCATTAATAGATGAAGAAGTGTGGTACATTTCGGCAGTTTTTGCATCCATTAGTGGATTTTTCTTTCTCCTTCCCGATGAAAAGAAGCAGAAGCTGGAGAACAAATGGCGCCTTATCCCGATTATTCACTGAATCTTGATTTGATTCTTTTTAACTTACTCATAGAATTGACCGAAGAAACTTATGCTTAAGCAGAGCTTACAACAGAAACTTCTACAAAAGCTATCTCCACAGCAAATTCAGCTAATGAAGCTGCTCCAAGTGCCTACCATCGAGTTGGAACAGCGCATCAAAGAGGAGATGGAAACCAATCCAGCCCTTGATGAAGGGGCCGAAGAGGAGGATGAGGACATCAAAGAAGAAACCGAATGGGAAGAGGAGTCGAAGGATAAGGATGAGGCGGAGGAATTTGATTTTAGCGACTACATGCAGGATGACGATGTGCCTGCTTACAAAACGAGTATCAGCAATAAGAGTGCAGACGACGATGAGAAATCAACGCCATACGCTGCGGGAAGTTCCTTTAGAGAAAACATTGAGCGTCAACTCTCATTGAGGAGCGTAACAGATCAGGAGGAATTACTGGCCAAGACATTAATCGGAAACTTAGATGATGACGGTTACTTGCGAAGAGACCTCGAGAATATCGTCGACGATTTGGCTTTCTCTCAAAACATTATGACAACTGCAGACGAGCTCGAAAAAATCTTGATGACAATTCAAGAACTCGACCCGGCAGGAGTGGGTGCGAGATCGCTGCAAGAGTGTCTTTTGATTCAATTACAGAGACAAGACCAGTCATATCCATCTGTTCGAATTGCCACGGAAGTGATCGAAAAACATTTTGATCCCTTTACCAAAAAGCACTACGATCGCATTCTCAAAAAACTGGAGATCTCCAGCGATGACTTGAAAATCGCCGTTTCGGAAATCGTCAAGCTTAATCCAAAACCTGGCAATAGCTCTCGCGATAGCGGGAAGTCAACCCAACAAATTGTTCCAGATTTTGCTATAATAGTCGAAGAGGAAGAACTCAGACTTTCTTTGAACGGCAGAAATGCGCCGGAGCTTAAGGTGAGCCATTCCTATCGTGAAATGATGAAAGGTTACGCTGAGTCTAAGCAAAAAGACAAGAAGAAAAAGGAAGAGCTTCTTTTCGTCAAGCAAAAAATAGATTCAGCCAAATGGTTTATTGATGCCATTAAGCAGAGGCAACAAACCCTGCTTCACACGATGGATGCCATCATGAACTACCAGAAGCAGTACTTTCTGACGGGTGATGAGACCAAGCTCAAGCCAATGATTTTGAAGGATATCGCTGAAATTGTCCATATGGATATCTCCACGATTTCGCGTGTGGCCAATAGCAAGTATGTCCAAACGCCTTATGGCACTTTTCTGCTCAAGTCCTTTTTCAGCGAATCGCTTTCGACGGATAGCGGCGAGGAAGTATCGACCCGAGAGGTGAAGAAAATCCTTCTCGATAACATTGGTCTCGAAGACAAAAAGAAGCCACTTACCGATGAGAGGCTGGCCATTCTATTAAGGGAAAAGGGATATAACATTGCCAGGCGTACCGTCGCAAAGTACCGCGAGCAGCTCCATATTCCCGTGGCTCGATTGAGAAAGCAGCTTTAGTATGCAAAGGATTGCGGTAATCATTTCGGCCATTATGCATCCATTGATGATGCCTTTGCTGGCCGTATTTATCGCTTTCAAGTTCGATTGGTACTTATCTGGGAGACTGGTTAGCGAACAGGAAAACATCATTTATCTGATTATTGCCATGAGCACCATCGCCTTTCCTGGATTGAATATCCTTTTACTAAAATGGTATGGCGTCGTGAGCTCCCTCAGTATGCCCATTCGCGAAGAGCGCTTAACACCCTTCGTTTCTACGCTGTTTTTTTTCGGATTGGGGTACTATCTACTTCGAAAGGGAGGGCTACCAACACCCGTTTACTCCATATATCTTGGCTGCAGCCTTGCTTTACTCATACTGATCACCATCAACCTAAAATGGAAAATCTCTGTGCATGCGGCTGGAATAGCAGGGGTCCTAGGATCTACGATCGGATTATTTCAGATCCATAATTTCAGCAACCTCTGGTTGATTTCCACTCTCATTGTCATTATGGGTTTGACACTTTCGTCGCGACTTATTTTAAGTGCTCATACTCCAGCACAAGTCTATGCAGGAGCGGTAATTGGCTTTGCAACGACTTATCTTATGGTTATTGGGGAGTGGGTTATTTGAATGGAATCAGGGCTATCCCAATAGAAATAGGAATGACTTGCGTTCCGTTGCCTTCTTCTATCAACGGTGTCAGCGAGTAGAATCCCGTTAAAGCGACTTTTCCTACTCCTATTCGGGCATTGACACCGTACCTAAACCTGGTCACGCTGTCGAAGTCATAAATCTTTCGCTTTCCGCGGGTATCGATGATCTTTTGCTTATCAGTCAATAGATAGCCTACCCTAAAACCAACTGCAAATCTGAAGGCGTTTCTGCCTTTGGCGATAAAGCGCAATTCCAAAGGTAGTTCCAGGAAAGTGGTGGTAAATTTGTTCGTTTCGTACTCGTAATCATCGTCAAAAGGAGTCAGGATTTGATCTCCTGTGGTACCATCTTCAAATTCTTCTTGAACCAATTCGGCATTGCTGTGCACATTATCGGCGCTTATGCCGACACCCCAAGCAAAGCTGACATTGGACTTTCTGCCAAAAGTGTAATCAGTGTAGAAATATCCTTTAAAGCCTATCGAAAGAGGTTGCATCTCCACTCCGTCTGGAAGGTCCAGCCACATATCATGAGTCAACTCTATAATGAGTTTGTCATCATAGCGATCTTTGACAGGAATAATCTTGATGCTATCGCTTTGCGCTTTTGCCGAAAGGCAAAAAAGCACTACCACCAAAGTGGAGAACAGCTTGATTATTTTAGAGTTTTTTGCCAATTCCATGCGTGTACGAGTGCATCTGATAAGGTGTATTCCGGTTGCCATTTGAGAACGGTGCTTGCTTTTTGGGTATTGGCAAAAATTGCCTCCACATCTCCCGCTCTTCTCGGCCCATATTTCACTTTAAAGTCAATTCCGTTTTCGTTCTTAAAGGTATCGATGATTTCCTTCACGCTGTTGCCCTTTCCTGTTCCGATATTAAACACGTCATGTTGAGGAGCTTCTTTTTGGCCAATGTATTCCAAAGCCCGAACGTGGGCTTCCGCCAAATCTGCAACGTGAATGTAGTCTCTCACGCAAGTGCCGTCAATGGTTTTGTAGTCGTTTCCGAAAACGGTTAACTCATCTCTAAGTCCCGCTGCCGTTTGGCAAACAAAGGGAATGAGGTTGTTGGGTCTGCCCAATGGCAGCTCACCAATTTGCGAAGAGGGATGTGCGCCGATGGGGTTGAAATACCTGAGAGAAACAAACTTTGTTTTTATATCCGTTTTGGACAAATTCTCAATCATTCGCTCACCGATCTGCTTGGTGTACCCATATGTGCTGAAAGCATCACCCATGGGAGTTTCTTCAGTTACTTCAATAGATTTGGGAGAGCCGTAAACCGTGCAAGACGACGAGAAGACGAAGCTTTGAATTTGGAGTTTTTCAGTTACCTTAAGAATCGAGGTCATCGAACCCACATTGTTGTCGTAATACTTCAGAGGGTTTTCAACCGATTCTCCCACTGCTTTGAAAGCGGCTAGGTGAATGATTCCAGAAACGCCCCCTTCTTTTTCAATGAGATCTAGTATAGCCTGTGAATCTCTACAATCGATTTCGTGAATCTTTTCTTCAAAGCCTGTAATGCGCGAAACACCGTCTGTAACGGAGCGTTCTGAATTGGACAAATTGTCTAAAATAACAGGGGTGTATCCCGCAGATCGAAGCGACACGGCAATGTGCGACCCGATAAAACCAGCGCCTCCTGTGAGCAGAATTTTGATCATCGAAGGACGAAGATAGGATTTCACCCGTTGAGTTCCTGTTTCTGAGAACCAAGACTGGTCAGGGGTCATCTGCAATGTCAAGTGTCTGAATTAGAAAGTTCGATAGGCAACTCCTTAGACTAAGCCACAGGAATGGGCGCAATTAGTTCTGAAAAACAGAGAGTTGACATTGGTCATTATCTGTTTTCAAAACAAGAGGAAGGAACATAGTGTACTTTATAGACGGACTCTAATAGATTCCCTAACTTTGAGCATCAAGCAATAAAGATGAGCGAAGAACTATTGAAAAATGACTTGGATTCTCTTCAAGAAAGAGGATTAAACGAGAGAGATTTAGACGCATACCGCACCACGATTTTGAATGGTTTCCCTTTCATGATGCTTCATGGAAATGCTGAACCAGGATCTGGAATCAAGTTGCTTTCACAAAAGGAGAAGGATAAATTTCGTTTGATTTATCAGGATCGAAAAGGTATTGTGGTGGTGAAATTTGTTCCAGCAAGTGGCGCGGCAAGCCGTATGTTCAAGGAGCTCTATGCTTACACCGAAAGCGGCAAAATTTCTGATAATGTTGCCAATTTCTTGACTGAATTGACAGATTACCCTTTCTATGAACAGCTTTTGGCGGAAGCCGATATGACTGAGGAAGACCTAAACACCGAAGAAGGAAAACGCAAAGCGGTTGATTTCCTACTCTCGGAAGAGGGCATGAACTACGGCAATTATCCCAAAGGGATGATCAAGTTTCACAAATACGATGATGGTCATAAGCGAACGGCATTTGAGGAACACTTTCACGAAGGAGCTCTGTATGCGCAGAAGGATGGAAAGGTGAGAATCCATTTTACCATACCTGAAGAAACAGCCGAAGATGTGAAGGAACACCTTCGAAGTTTGCAAGGGTGCATGGGCACAATGCACAATGTGGAATACTTGATAGACACGAGTGTACAAAAACCTTCTACTGACACGCCTGCAGTCTTTGCAGATGATCAGGCGCGGGTGAGGCTGGAAGATGGTTCATTGCTCTTTCGCCCAGCGGGTCACGGCGCTCTTCTGGAGAATTTGAATGACCTCGATGGAGATCTTGTTTTCGTTAAGAACATCGATAATGTGGTGCCTGACAGACTCAAAAATATCACCGTTGAGAATAAAGAATTGCTGGCAGGGGTGCTCTTGGAAGTTCAGGACAAGCTTTTCCAATTTTGTGGCGACTATGAAAACGGCCAGTTCTCGAGAGAGAATGTTCTGAGCCTGATGAATCATTGGTTTGTCGGAGATTTTGAGAGTCAATCAGATGAGCAATTGTATACTCTTCTTAATCGCCCTTTGCGTGTCTGCGGAATGGTGAAAAACGAAGGTGAGCCAGGTGGAGGCCCTTTTCTCGTTGAAGAAAAAGGTAATTTGCCCTCATTGCAGATTGTAGAATCTGCTCAGATTGATCCTGAGAACGAGGCTCAACAAGCGATTTTATTGCAAGCCAGTCACTTCAATCCTGTGGATCTGGTTATTTCATTGAAGAATCACAAGGGGGAGCATTTTGACTTGAAAAACTACCGAAACAACAATACAGGAATGGTGGTCGACAAGACTTTTCTTGGCCGAGATATCAAGGCATTGGAACTTCCAGGTTTATGGAATGGAGCGATGCACGATTGGAACTCCATTTTTGTGGAAGTTCCAATCGAGACATTCAATCCAGTAAAAACGGTTTTCGACTTACGCCGACCCAATCACTGCTAAGCGTCTACGAACGCTTCTTTGAGCTCTTCGATTCTGTCGTCCATTTTTTTCTTTGCCGATTCGAAATCAGCTTTTCCTTCAATCTCAGTATTTAGGCTGAAGTAAAATTTGATTTTAGGCTCAGTCCCCGATGGACGAGCAGTTACTTTGCAGCCATCTTCCAGATAGAACTGAATCACATTTGAAGAAGGCAATCCAGTACTCGTAGTCTCCCCAGAGACAAAGTTCTTGATTTCACCTGTCTTGTAATCGCGCATTTCAATCACCTTCGAACCAGCAATTTCGCTTGGGGTATCCGTTCGGAATCGCTCCATCATTGCGGCAATTTGTTCTGCACCGTCTTTTCCTTTTTTCACTAGAGAAACCAATGCTTCACGGAAAAATCCGTACTCCACATACATGGCGATGAGTTCTTCGTAAAAAGAGCTTCCTTTTTCTTTGGCCCAAGCCGCAACTTCGCAGAGTATCGCACCAGTTACAACGGCATCCTTGTCACGAACGGCGTCTCCAATCATGAAACCGTAGCTTTCCTCGCCTCCGCAAATGAATTTTTCGGTATTTTCTTTTGCTCTGATTTGTGCCGCGATCCATTTAAAACCTGTTAAAGTGACATAACACGGAACATCGAATTTCTTAGCTATCCGATCCATTAGCTCAGTCGTAACGATCGTGCTGCACACGAAACCATTTTTGGGTGAGCGTCCTTTAGCTTTAAGCCCAGAAAGAATGTAATGAGTAAGCATGCAAGCCGTCTCATTTCCATTTAGCAAAACCAAATCACCGTTCAGGTCTTTTACTGCAATCCCCACACGATCAGCGTCGGGGTCGGTCCCCATCAAAATTTCGGCATCTACCTTTTTTCCCAATTGAAGAGATAGATCGAGCGCTGCCTTTTCTTCTGGATTCGGTGAATGAACCGTTGGGAAGTTTCCGTCTGGTTTCTCTTGTTCCTTTACGGAATGAATGTTTCGGAAGCCCATAGCTGTGAGAAGCGCTGGCACCTGTGTTATTCCTGTTCCGTGCAGATTGGTATAGACAATCGGCATTTCTGCCTGCCCTGCAATGCTTTCCGAATAAATAGATTCCTTGAGTAAAGTCTCTCGGTACAGGTCATCCAATTCCGTTCCGATGATCTCAATCATCTCATCTTTTGCACCGAACTTAACGTCTTTAGGATTGCTGATTTTTCGAACTTCATCTATGATGGCTTTGTCGTGAGGAGGAACAATTTGACCTCCGTCATCCCAATACACTTTGTAGCCATTGTACTCTTTGGGGTTGTGAGAAGCTGTGACAACTAAACCCGCGGAGCATCCAAAATGTCTTACCGTATAAGAAAGTTGTGGTGTAGGTCGAAGTTCGGGATAGAGATAAACTTTGATGCCATTGGCAGCCAAAACTTCAGCAGCTTTTCTGGCAAAAACATCGCTGTTGTTTCTCGAGTCATGCGCAATAGCGACGCTCTTCTCACCGCTGACGGCTGAGTTTATATAGTTGGCAAGACCCTGAGTAGCCATTGACACCGTATAAACATTCATGCGGTTGGTTCCTGAACCCATCACACCTCTCAATCCACCTGTTCCAAAATCTAGGTCTTTGTAAAAGGCATCTTCTAACTCTTTAGGGTTATTGTCGATAAGTGCTTGAACCTCGCTACGCGTTTCTTCGTCGTACTCAAGTCCTAGCCAAGATTTGGCTTTATCTAAAATCTTTGAATCCATGGTTATAGGTATTTTTCGAGGTAGTGCTTTATTGTTTTTTCAATTCCTGATTCGAAATTTTCTTGGGCTTTCCATCCGAGTTCACCCTCAATTTTTGAGGCATCAATGGCGTAGCGCAAATCGTGACCAGGCCTGTCCGTCACGAAAGTTATTTGTTCTTTGTAAGAGGCCGAACGAGGTTCAATTCGATCTAGGATTTCACAAATAGTATGGGAAATATATAAGTTGTTTCGTTCGTTACGCCCACCAATATTATAGGTTTCACCTGACCTTCCTTTTTCGAACGTTAAATTTATTCCTGTGCAGTGGTCCTTTACAAATAGCCAGTCGCGCACGTTTAGTCCGTCGCCGTAAATAGGAATCGGATTTCCTTTCACAGCGTTCCTGATGATGGTTGGTATCAACTTTTCGTCGTGCTGATTGGGGCCGTAATTGTTCGAGCAATTTGTCGTAACCACGTTCATTCCGTAGGTATGGAAGTAGCTTCTTACGATAAAATCGCTGCTGGCCTTGCTGGCACTATAAGGACTGTTCGGGGCGTATGGAGTCTCTTCTGTAAAAAGTCCTTCTTTGCCCAAGCTGCCGTAAACTTCATCGGTGCTTACGTGAAGGAATCTTGCTGATTCTTTGCCTGCTTTCACTTTTCCAGGAGCTTCCATCCAATGTTTTCTGGCAACGTCCAGCAAAGTAAATGTGCCGTTTATATTGGTCTTGATAAATGCCTCGGGCCCACTGATGCTATTGTCCACATGGCTCTCGGCGGCAAAGTGAAAAACGCCCGCAAAGTCGTGTTCTTGAAAAAGCTTCTCTACTAAATTTCGATCGCAGATATCACCTTTTACCAACTCGTATCGGTCATTCCCTGAAAAAGAGGTCATGTTTTCCTCGCGACCAGCATAAGTCATCAAATCGAGATTAATGACTTCAATAGTGGAATTGGAATCGAGCAAGTGCTCGATAAAATTGGAGCCAATAAAGCCCGCACCACCCGTAACTAAGTACTTTTTCATGAATCGAGTTTCTCAAGGAAATCGGCCAAAGCATCCTGCCAATGTCTGATTTTCAGGCCAAAAGTATTCTTTATTTTTTTCTTGTTCAGTACGCTGTAGTGAGGCCTTCGTGCAGCCGTTGGAAACTGGTCTGAAGTTACCGGCTCTAGAGCTACATGATTGTGGTTTTTTCTCAATGTTTCTCTGGCAAAGTCATACCAAGAACAAACACCCTCGTTACTGAAATGGTAAGTGCCGTATGCGTTCTTCAGTTCGCTTTGGCAAATGTGGTTTAAGGCTTCAGCCAGATCATCTGCGAATGTTGGATTACCGACTTGATCAAAAACAACTTTGAGCTCGTTTCTATCTTTTGCCAGCCGCAGCATAGTCTTCGGGAAGTTATGCCCCGAGAGGCCGTAAAGCCAAGATGTTCGAATGATAATGTGCTCGCTTAGTTCTTTCCGAATCGCTTCTTCACCTTCCCATTTTGACTTGCCGTAGGCATTGATCGGTTCGGTAGGATCATCTTCGCGCAAAGGCCGATTCCAGTCCAGCCCAAATACGTAATCGGTGGAAATATGAATCATTACCGCACCTTTCTCTGCACAGATTTTGGCTAGAATTCCAGGAGCTTCTGCGTTGATAATAGTCGCCAATTCCTGTTCTTCCTCCGCCTTATCGACGGCAGTATAAGCAGCAGTATTCACAAGGACATCAAAATTGCGTGCACGAATTGCCTCAGCCAGTTGATCCAGATTAGACAGGTTAGCTTCATCGCGCCCGAGAAATTCATACTCCCAAGGCCCTTTATTTGCAGAGATCGCTTGAGCTAGTTGCCCTGTTTTGCCTGTGACCAAAATCTTTTGCATCCGCCAAATTTAAAAAGTTGAGGCAGGGTCTGCCTCAATGCACTTTATTAAAGTGTAAACTCGCAAGATACCTCAAGATCATGCAAAAGTCATTACTCCTAAGTTTCACTTTATTTTTTTCCATTCAGCTAAGCGCTCAAGAAGACCTGAAGGCCTATCAGTTCTACAAGGATTCAACTCCCATTTCCTTTGAAAAAGCCGTCGAGGCTATGGCCAAATCAGATGTTGTTCTTTTTGGAGAATTCCACGATCATGCCATGGTGCATTGGCTACAGCTAAAAGCAGCACAACACCTTATGAAGAGGGGAAACCTCATTATCGGGGCCGAATTTTTTGAAACGGATGATCAATTGCTTCTAGATGAACTCAGCGCTGGACTTACTCCCATGAAAAAATTTACCGCTGAAGCAAAGCTGTGGCCCAATTTCGAGACTGATTATCAACCGATTCTTCAGCTAGCCCTTGATTCGCAAATCAGCTTCATTGCTACAAATATACCCCGTCGCTATGCATCCTTTGTTGCTCGAAATGGTATCGATACGTTGGCTTCATTTCCCGAGCCAGCCAAGAGTTTGATGCCTCCTTTGCCAATGCCCTTTTCTATAGAAACTCCAGGATACCAAGATGTATACGATATGATGGGTGGCGGACACGGAATGAAACCAGAGAATTTTGTCTTCGCGCAGGCCCTAAAGGATTACACTATGGCTTACAATATTGGTGAAAACACGGAAAAGAAATCTCTATTCCTCCACTTCAATGGGGATTTTCATTCGGCTGATTATGGAGGGATATATTGGTATTTGAATGAACTCTATCCAAAGCTTAAAGTGACTTCGATAAAAGTGATTCAAGCCAAAGAAGTCGATCAGCTCACAAAGGATGAACTAGTAGGGGGGGACATAATACTGGTTGTTCCTGAGGATTTTACGCGCACGAACTAACTTTTGCAGTACAGTTTTTTTGAAAAGATAAAAAATCTAGGTTTTGATTTTTTTTCAAACAATTAATAAAGGTGTAACCACACTATAGCATTCCCGTATAGAATGATAATCTGCTGTGCGCCAACGGGCGCTTCCCCGAGTAGACAACTTAAACTAGAGATTAACAAATTCTCACGCGGAATGTATTTATCCCCCCTAAACTACACGCGACGAGTTATTCGTCATTTATTATTTTTCTTCGTCCTCGCTGGATTAGCGCACCAAAGTGCTTTCTCTCAAACCAGCACTGATTTTTGGTTTGCACCTCCTGAAGTCTCTCAAGGACACGCAGGTAGCACGCCTATTCTCATTCGGGTAGCCTCTGGTGCTGACCCAGCTATCGTAACAATTGACCTCCCGGCCAACCTTGGCGCTTTGAATGGTGGAGCACCGATTACGGTAAGCCTTACGGCGAATGAATCGCAAACAATCAACCTCAACGCTTTTGTAAATATTTTGGAAACGCGGCCACCGAATTCGGTTCTCAATACGGGGATTCGCATTACATCGACTGCCAACATTACTGCCATTTACGAAGTGAGTCCGACCAACAACCCAGACATCTGGGCATTAAAAGGGCAGAATGGTTTGGGGACTGAGTTTGTCATTCCGATGCAAAATTACTGGCCGAATGGAAACTACAATCCAGATCCTTACACTTCATTCGACATTGTAGCGACCGAAGACAATACTACGGTTCTCATTTATCCCACATCCGACTTAGATGATGGGAGTCCTGCTTTTCAAAGTTTTACCATTACACTCAACGAGGGGCAGACATACTCTTGTTCTGTTACAGATTTAATGGCGGTGAATAACCCAACTGGATCAGTTGTGCTTTCTGACAAACCAGTCGCTGTTTCCATAAAAGATGACTCCATTAGTCCTTTGGGCCAAGGTTGTCGTGATTTGGTCGGTGATCAAATAGTACCAGTAGACATCGTTGGGGATGAATACATCGTAAACAAAGGACAACTCAATAACACATCGGGTGAATATGCCTACGCAGTCGCTACAGCAAACAATACTGTAATCTCTATTGACGGAGTGACGGAAACGACACTTTTTAACGGAGAAACATACCGAATACAGATTACCAAC
>Ga0222653_1000608_pt1 | contig 20285 bp, 18 predicted proteins | sample AntAcemetagen419_FD_179856 | JGI IMG/M metagenome (GOLD analysis project Ga0222653, IMG submission 179856) | Saline water microbial communities from Ace Lake, Antarctica - #419 | ecosystem: Environmental > Aquatic > Non-marine Saline and Alkaline > Saline | place: Antarctica: Ace Lake...
AAACAACTAGGTACTGGCTGGGGCGGAATGTCTTTTGGCAAAAAAGCCATAGCTGGAGGTATCTTCGCTTTCGCAGCTATTGCCGTGACAGCTGTAGTAATGATGGACCGCTCTGCACCTTATGAATATTTATTCACAGACCTATCTGATCACGACCGTTCAGCGATCGACGACTACTTTCATAGAAACACAGTTAGCGATTACATCATCGACAGCAAGGGTGTAAAAGTGCGTAAAGAACGCGTCCGCGAGTTGCGCATGAAGTTGGTCCAAGAAGGGCTTCCTTCTTCTGGAATCATCGGCCTAGAAGCATTTGACAAGCAAGACTTCATGGGCAAGACCGATTTCGAACAGCGCATGCTTAAGCTCCGCGCTATACAGGGGGAGATCCAAAGAACCATAACAATGATTGAAGGTATAAACTCAGCTAGAGTTCATATTGTAACACCAAGAAAATCTCTATTTGTCGAAGATCAAAAACAAACTACAGCAGCAATCTATTTAAAAACGCAACGGGGCGTTAGCCTCACAAAAAAACAAGTTCACGGTATGGTAAATCTCGTTGCAAGATCTGTAGAGGGCCTTGAAACCAAGAACATTACTATAATAGATTCTAATGGTAGAGTTCTTACCGAAGAAGAAGCCGATGATTTCACATCGAAAATGACTCAGCAAAGACTTAAGTACAAACGATCAATTGAAAAAATGTACGAAGAACGGGTCCGTGCAATTGTAGGAAGAGTTGTAGGCCCCGACCGTGTAGAAGTGCGCGTAAATACTGAAGTTGATTTTACACAAGAACAACAAACTATTTCTGATGTAAATCCAGATTTGGTTGCCGTACTGTCTAAAACGACAACAGGCTCATCTCTAAACGGTACCGGACTTAATCCCACAGGTATCCCAGGTTCAAAATCTAATGTACCAGGTGAGCAGGAAGAAGTAACCGCATCCCAACCCACTACCACAAATAAAACAGATGCTGAAACAATGAATTATGAAGTTTCAAAATCCGTTAGGCAAAAAACAATGCCAGTAGGCGATATCTTAAAGCTTTCTGTCGCGGTATTGGTAGATGGCAAACAAGATTACCCTCTGGATGGCAGCAGACCGGTATTTGAAGCAAGAACTGACGAAGAAATGGGTAAGATCTCTAATTTGGTAAAATCCGCTATCGGATTTAAAGACAAACGTGGCGACGATATTACCGTAAGCAATATGATGTTCCAATTAGACCCTGTGCAGATGGAAAGTATAAAAGAAGAAAAGAAAGAGACCAGAGAATATATAGCAACCCTAGCCATCTCAGCTGCGGTCGCCTTGGCACTCGTTCTCTTCTTTAGCTTCATCGTAAGACCATACTTTAGATGGCTATCCTACGATCCTGAGCGCAAAAAAGCGCAGCAAGTTGTTGAGGAATACAAACCCGACCTGGATGTGGGAGCACTTCAAAATGTACAAATCAAAGAAGATGTGCCTTTTGAAAAGCTTTCGCCACAAGAACAGGTCGTCTATCTAGCGAAACATGAACCAGCCAGAACCACCGAAGCTATTAGATTATTACTAAATCCTCATCAAAATGCATGATAACGGAGCGCTAACTTGTTAGATACCGATGGCAAAAAACTTCGCGGTAGATTTATCAAAAATAAATCCCCGCTTTTAAAAAAAATTTCCCTTGTAGACTTCAATTTTCAAGATGTTTTCGAGGGTGATCTTACCGAAACAGATAATGTAAATCGTAATATTATTCATTCCAAATATCATACAGAGGAAGAGCAAAAGCTCTTTGTCAGCCCTCCCTCATTCGAAATCGACTTAGAGACAGCTGCTTCAAAACGACCACTACTTCACCCCATAGACTTTACACCTGAATGGGAAGCATCAAGAAAACATGCCAAAGCTAAGCCTCACCATGAAGATGAGGAGTTTAATATGGTTTTTCATGGCCAACTAGGCGCTGAAGGGAAGGACAGCCTTCAAGAACAAGTAGAAGAAACTGAAATCAGCAATGCCGAAAATAGCGGTGTCAATACCGCTAGCGAAGTGGAAGAGACACCATCCGCTCGCGTGCAGAATATGGACATCGTTGGCGATGCTATTAACAATCTGGTTCAAACAGAAGAGGGCAGCACCGTTTCACCGATCTTAAACTCTGATGATCCGACAGTATTTACAGCTGCTCAATCAGAAACAAACCTCGATCAAGAGCCTGAGACAAAACAAAACAAAGAAGACAAAAATTCTAATGACGATTTTATCCCAGCCCAAACTGCTGCGACTGAGGAGTTTCACGATCCGGAAGATTCGCCATCAATGCAATATAAGAAAAATGTCCAAAGTGCCGTGAGCCAAGATGAAATCAAGAGCATCTTTGATGAAGCAAAGTCCCAAGGATATGAGGAAGGCTACAAAATTGGCGAGCAGAAAGCTGAGCTTCAAACCAGAGAAAGAACTTCTAAGGTATTTGGCAAAGTGGGCGAAATAGTCAAAGAATTTGAATCATTGAAACACAATATTTTGGAAAACGTTCAAGAAAATTTCTATGAATTATCTCAGGCCATAGCCGAAACTCTCCTAAAACGAGAACTCAAACTCAATCCCACCGCTTTTGCACAAGTAATCAGAAAAGCGATAGAAGAAGCTGTAGAGCCCAACACTTTCAAGATTCATGTTAATCCTGAGATGTACACAAAAGTGAAAGAACTAGAAATTCCCGAAATCAGCAATGTCTTAGTAAAGGATGATTCGATTGATTCTGGCGATTTTAGAATCGAATCTGAATTAAGTGTAGTGGATGGAAATATAAGAAAAGTTATAGCTGACCTTTTAGACCAGGCAGACTTAAATTTGTTCGAATCAGATACTACCGATGAAAAGGCTAGCTAGTGGAAGAACGACGTAAAATCAAACTTAAAAAATTCGACAGAGAGAATTTTGACCGCCGCGTAAGGAAAGTCGATTGGAATGCTTCTGGAAAGGTTTGCAATGTAATTGGCCAAGCCATCGAAGCTCATCTACCTTCCGCAAAACTTGGTAGCGTGGTAAATATCGAAGTTAACGGTCATGAAGAAGTACTGGCGGAAGTCGTCGGATTTAAGAACGATAAAACCATTCTTTTACCCTTTTCGGACATCTCAGGTATTTCTCCTGGTTGTATAGTCAGTTCTTGCAGGGCACATGACAAAATACCTGTGGGTGATTTTCTTTTGGGCAAGGTAATTGACCCCATGCTGAACGGATCAGATGGCAAGTCCATTGCAATTCCAGAGCATGCACATATGGTAAAAATTGAGCGCGATGCGCCCAACCCGCTTTCGCGTAAGCGCATAACTGAAACCATGTCATTGGGAGTTAAAGCCATTGATTCTATGATTACCTTTGGTGAAGGCCAAAGAATTGGTATCATGGCTGGTTCGGGTGTGGGCAAGTCAGTATTAATGGGAATGATCGCACGTGGTTCAGAATCTGATGTAAATGTGATCGGTCTTATCGGAGAAAGAGGCCGCGAAGTTCGCGAATTCATAGAAACGAATCTGGGTGAACACGGCCTAAAAAGAACCGTCGTCGTATGCGTAACAAGCGACCAGTCGCCATTGATGCGAATTAGGGGCGCAAAGGTTGTTACCGCCATAGCAGAACATTTTTCTTCTCAGGGTAAAAAGGTCCTTTTAATGATGGATTCTTTAACCCGTGTAGCAATGGCACAGCGCGAAATCGGACTTGCCGTGGGTGAGCCCCCTACAACCAAAGGCTATCCACCATCTGTATTTTCTTTATTACCACGGTTGCTAGAGCGCTGTGGACCGCAAGTCGAGGGAAAAGGAAGTATAAGCGGACTGTATACAGTTCTTGTTGACGGCGATGATTTTAATGATCCCATTCCAGATGCTGTTAGATCTATTCTCGATGGGCACATTGCGCTATCTAGAGACTTGGCTCAGAAAAATCATTATCCCGCCATAGATGTATCGGCGAGTGTGAGCCGAGTAATGCACGACATTGTGGACGAAGACCACCTAGAACTTTCCTCCTCAATTAGAACATTGATCGGAACGTTCCAAGAAAAATCTGACCTTATTCAGATTGGTGGCTACCAACAAGGAATAGATCCCACATTGGATCAAGCTGTTATGCTAATGCCCGCGATTAATAACTTTCTGAAACAGAAAATGACTAGATTGACCACTATAGAAGAAGCTAAAGACGAGATGAGGGCAATTCTACAAGGTAGGATGTCAGCACAAGTTGCACCTATGCCAGCCGAAATGATGTCACAATAACTAATGGGATGGGTGTTGAATTTTTACAAGTTCAAGGCCCGACAGAAATAAAAAATGACCAAGTCCTACAAAAAAATGAAGCGTACAGAGCCACTAATTCGCGTACGTAAGAGCCAAATGGACGAACAAATTATTTTTCTCACTAAAATACGAGATCATAAATTGCAGGTTGTTGAAGCGATGAGAATCAACCAGAAACAATACATGGATGGCGTCGATCGTTTGAACAATATACGCAACTCAGCAGATAGGCAGAACCTTGAAGCCTTAGAACGCGGATTAGATGTGGTAAAATCAAAGTGGTACCAGCTCCATGTGGAAGTCCAGAATGTAGAAAACATGGAAAAAGCGCAGGTTGCACAAGTTCTCTTAGCACAAAAGGAACTGAAAAAAGTTGAAAAATTGAAGGAAAACTACAAAAGCAAATTCCTTCAGGATCTTGCTCAATCAGAACAAAAAGTTCAAGACGAGCAAACACTGGCAAAATATATTAGAAACCAATAGAAACGGACAAAGGTTCTATGAAGTTAAGTTTTAAATCGTCGACTCTACTTAAAAGCGTAATTGGGTTCAAAATAGTCCTATTGCTGGGTATTTGGGTGTCTATGGACCCAAGGTGGACCGTTGGTGACAAAAATGCGGTTGCCCAAGAAGAATCCCTAGTAGGTTCCAAAGCCAAATCCCAAAGAAACGAAGGTTCTAAGAAAGAAGTTTCGCAGACTAAACCGGCTGAACGCAAGAGTTTTCTTTCAAATCTATTAGACCTCCCTACTTTAGATACGGAATCCCTTAAAAAAGACGAATTGGGAAAATACCTAGATTTGGCAGAAAAGAAAAAACGACAGGTAGAAGAGCGTATATCTCTACTAAATGCCCGTGAAGTACAGCTAAAATCACTTGAAGGTTCGATCGAAAAGAAATTGCGACTACTGGAAGATGAACGCAAGTTTTTCGCTCAATCAATTCAAAAAGAAAAAGAAATCAAAGGCACAAGATTAGACAAACTCATAACATTCTATCAAAAAATGGAGCCCAAAAAGGCTGCGCCTATGTTGGAGGAAATGGACAAAGATCTTGTTGTCAGCTTGTTTAAGAATATGCCTCAAAAACAAATCACTGCTATTCTAGAAAAAATGACTCCTGCTAAATCAGTAGAATTGTCAGAATACTTTGGACGTGTAAGATCTGCCCGTGAATATGAGCTTCTTAAAGAAATGAATAAGTCTCTAGTAGATGAATTTGATGAATGCAAAGGTATGAAAGAAACACCCGCCGAATAAAATGGTGGAGCAACCGCCCGACAGCGAGTACTCCACCAAATAAATTTTCCATTTTTAAACTAGCGATTACCTTTGGGATTGATTCCTAGACGTTCAATCGCATACCCCGGACCACCCATAATATTGTACCCGCAGTCTACGTGCATAATCTCACCGGTAGTCGCCTTGGCCATGTCACTCAATAGGAATGCAGAAGTATTCGCAACATCCTGTGGAGTGCAGTTTTTGCCATTGGGAGAATAGGCTGCATTCAAAGAAAGCATTTCGCTAAAATCGCCAACAGCTGACGCTGCAAGGGTTTTAATAGGTCCCGCACTAATAGCATTAACATTAATATTCTGTGGCCCTAAGTCGTAAGCCAAATATTTGGTAGCGGAATCTAAGGCTGCTTTACACACACCCATTAAGTTGTAACCACCAACTACTTTTTCACCACCAAAATACGTCATCGTGACGATGGAGCCACCGTCGGGCATTAGATCTGCTGCTCTTCTTGATGTCGCCATCAAGCTATAGCAACTAATATCCATAGCTTCTTTAAAGCCAGCTCTAGACACATCCACCGTTCTACACTTAATGTCGGCCATTGGTGCATAAGCAATAGAATGAACGAAGAAATCTATGGTGCCAAACTCCTCTTTGACTCTGGCCCAAAATTTATCCAGATCTTCATCGCAAGTTACATCGCAAGGCATTGTAAACTTCGGATTCAAAGAGTCTGTTACTCTATGCAGCCTCTTTGCCATCTTGCCCCGATCATCTTTATCAGGCAGATGATTATAGCCAATGGACGCCCCTTCATCACTTAATTTTTTAGCCACATGCGAAGCAATTGAATACTCATTTGCTATTCCCATTATGACGCCTTTTTTACCTTCAAACATACCCATGGAACCATCCTCCTCTAAATCGATTGTGCTACGATTCTCTAGTATTAGGTATTCATACAGTGTATATAGAATGCTTCTGAGTATCGTGTCAATTTGGAGTATGAAAATGTTTGCGATTAAATGGACATTCTGGATTGGATTTGGGGCTTTTTATGCCGCTTTGGCAGTGATTTTTGGTGCTTTTGGATCACATGCGTTGAAATCAAAACTATCACCTTCAGACTTTGATATTTTTCAAACAGCTAGCCAATACCATATGTACCATGCACTAGGGATATTGGCGATTGGCATGGTAGCAACAAGGATTGATTCCACATTACTAAATACTGCTGGAATATTTATAGCAGTTGGTTCAATTATTTTTTCTGGCTCACTTTACGCATTAGTACTGACTGATACGCGGATTTTAGGCGCTGTTACACCAATCGGTGGAGTTCTATTGATAATAGGTTGGTTAAGTTTCGCCTGGTGTGCATTCAGTCTTTGAAATATCCATAATACCTACAATTCAAAGTAGCCCTGTCATCAACAAATAAATCTCATCCGAAAGGGTGAGATTTATTTGTTTTGAAGTACCGACCCACTATTAAAGTGTAAAGTTGAAAAATAATCTGAATCCGTTGTCTTTTGTTGTGACTCTCTGTGTATCTTCTTTTTCTGATAGGTTTAAAATCTGTAGGTTATAAACCCACCCTAGCCCAAAGCCTGCGAACAAATTAGGAATTCCGAATAGCGAAGTTGCAACCAATGAGTCTTTAGGCATCGGCGTACTACGCGGCGCATAGACGCTGTCTTCTGGCAGATCCAACCTTGCAAAACTTTCTGAAGGTTGTTCTGTAGATGAAATGATATACTTGCCGCTTGCGGAAAATCCGATTTTCCATATGAGATTCATAGAATAATTAGCTTTGAAATAATTCGCAGTACCTCTACTAATTTCTGAATGTTCTTCACCAACAGTAGCGAATTCTCTCTCGTTAGTTACGCCTGGTCCAAAGTCCAAGGTCGTACTAAACGGTTTAAAACTCAGCAATTGATGAGCCCAATAATCATTGCTATCAAAATATTGTTCATCAAATTTTTCACTGAAAACCCTAAGATAGGTATGGGTCAAATGAGTTGAGGTCCAGCTTTTGAGTTTAAGCCCCATATCGTTCGTGACACCAAAACTTTGGATTAATTTGGGAGTTCCCTCGTTGAAATCCTTGCGTCCTCGACTGAAGGTAAGTACATGACGATAGGCTTTTACCGGAACGGTTAACGAAATATTCCCATATTTTCGCGAGTAATTTAGATCATCAACTTCTAAAACGCCTACTCTATTATTAGTAATAATTTTACCTACGGCGTAACCAACTTCAGTTCCGATAGTTGCTGTCGGATCATCCTTTTGCAAATTAATACCTTTAACTCCCAACGCTAAGCCAATTTCTGAAGTGGCAGTATCTGTTACTCCTTCTTCAGTGGTTACCTTGGTGTATTTAAATCCAAGAATTGGAGAAATGGAATAATCAAATGGTTCAGTTCCCCAGTTCGGAAACCAACCACTGACTTTTGATTTAAGGCGCTTTTTGCGTTTTTTTGGTTTTGTCCTTTTGAGATTTTCGCTGGGAACATCTGAATCATTTTCTACTTCTATATCATCCATAGTGTTATCCATAGTGTTATCCATGGAATCGCTATTTGTGCCGGCAGATTCCTGAGCATAAACAGAACTGACAAACACCATAAAGCCAATGCATATAAAAAATTGTAAGAAATTGTTGCGAATCCTAATCACTGTAGAGCCTCCGGGTAGTATTTCGCCCTACCCTACTACATATTATGAAAAAAAATCGATCCTTTAAAATCCAAAATAGCTGCGCTAATAGGAATTTGCGCAAGAAAGCCGCAAACCCGCACCTCCCATACCACCAAAGGGAGATCAGGATTTCTCTGGTAACAGGTCATAGTGTGTTGATTTAAGCCTATTGAATACAGACAGATTAATAATTTAGACACCGAGGCGCGAGAAAACCTAACTATCTATAAATAAAGTGATTATTGCTAAAATATACATTTTTGATAGGCAAAATATCCCTAAAGGATAACGCGCTATTACCGATAGAGTTTTTGAACCCTTTGGGGAATAAATAATTGGTACTTAGACTTTTTATAATTTTGATATTGCTAAATGGCTGTAGGGCAAATCTTGTCCCCACATCTCAAACATTAGACGCGAGCACAAAAAACTACACCTACGATCCACAAACAATTGTATGTGAAAACAACAATGGCATCGTTCTAAACTTAACACACGAGACAAATTCCAAAAATTTCTGCCAAATCGGAAGAGCTCTGATTTCTACAGCGTCACTATTCAATCTGTATGTGAATCGCGAATCAAACCAAGCATTCAACCTTTTCCTTCATGACAGCGCTCTAAAAGTAGATAAATCTAGACGGGGACGTAAGTTGTCCACCTATGCGATGGGCAATCCTGCAATTTTGTATTGTATGCAAAACAAAGGCGAACCCATCGTCTACAAAGAGTCTAATCGCAAGATTATCATTTGTGCATTAGAAGACGGTTCAGAAATGTCCGCTTGGACACTATTTAATGGCCCCAAAAATGCCCTCGAATTTGCTAACATCCTAAATTCCGAAGTTCCCAGCACCGTAGCCATCCAAGGCAAATAACCAAAAACTTTTAACCAACTACCAATGGTTATTCAGTACTGCGCACTACTTGGAATGTTCAGATCTGCTGTCCGGCAAGGAAAAGCCGACAGCGTAGCGTATCTTAGTACGTAAGCACCGTAACACGTCATTGGCGCGAAACGCGCCAATGACGCGTCCTGAGCAAAGCGAAGGGTCTTCCTCAAGTTTCTTCTGAAATTTTTATTAGTATTATCGATTGTTTGTAAAAGACCCCTTCGTCACTTCGTTCCTCAGGATAGTCTCTGGCGCTTTTCGCGCCAGAGACTAACTATTATGCGCGGGGGCTTTGACGCCGTCCAGACAGTGCTAATGGACATTCCCCCACCGATACCCAAAGTTACTATTGGATTTCTTCGAGGGGGAGTAAGATGGTAAAAGTTGTACCCTTGCCAACTTTAGAATCGATGCGGATAGACCCATTATGAGCATCGATAATTCTTTTACAAATCGTTAATCCCAAACCAGTACTTTTTTCACCCGCGGTCGGCCTAACACTCCCCGTACGGAATTCTTCAAAAAGAAATTTTTGTTCTTTAGTTGGTATTCCGGGTCCATTATCTGCAACCCAAAGAGCTATCATGGAGTTCTGGACTCCTAAGCCGACGATAATTCGAGAATTATTGGCACAAAATTTGGTCGCATTTGCCAATAAATTATTAAGAACTTGTTCGATTCTAAGAGCATCTACTTTAGTTTTGGGAACAGCTAATGGAATATCGATCGCGATCTCAATATTTTTGCTCGCAGCGTAAACTCTAAAACATCTAACGATTTTGGTTACAAGTTTTTCCAAATCAAGAGATTCTTTCTTCAAAACAAGCTTGCCATGTTTAATATTATTGCTTTCTAAGATGCTATCAATGAGAGCAAGCATTGTGTCGCAAGAGGAATCTATTATGTCGGGTATCCCCGATCCAATAAATTCTTCTAGAGTCATCCCATTTTCTTCGGTCAAATAGTTTGCAGTTTTGATAACACTAATGGGTGTTCGTAAATCATGTGCCATTACACTTACGACTCGGTCATAGTTTTTCGAGATGCGTTTTGTTTGCAACTCCATGTACTCGGACCAAAAGGGCAATAAATCACGCATAGAGATTAAACCAACTAATTTCTCTTTTTCGATTACAGCTAAGTGATCTACTTCTCCGTATCTCATCAAAGAATAGACATCATCTATATTGGAGCACGAATTGACGGACCTAAACTTGCTATCCATCATCTCACTTACTTTAGTCTCTAGTGGCAAATTATTCAACGCGATGGCAATTGCGCAATCCTTACGAAATAAACCAGTTGGCTTGTTCTCCTTATCAACTACCAAAATCACAGCTTGGCGGCTCTTTTCAAGTGTTTCCAACGCAGATCGTATGGTTTCATTTGCGGCAATGGCGTTGAAGTTTGTATGCATCAAGTCTACTACTTTGAGATTTTCAAGCGACTTTTCTAAAAGCGTTAGGTACAGACTCTCTGCATTTTCATTAAACTCTTTAACTTCTAATCCTAATCCCTTTTTTAAATAGGGCCCCTTAGTTTCAGGACGTACCCACCGAACTGTAGCCGTTCCTTTAACTTTATGAGGCAAGTTCATACTAAAGTGAATGGAAGACCCAAGTTTTAAGTCAACCTCCTCAAGCTCATCCGCCTCTAAGAACATGCCTGAACGACTAATATTCGAAAGGTGATAGTTAGTTTTGTCTGTTTTGCCTGAGCTCGATAACTTCATACCAATAGGGATAGAAGATTTATCCAAAAATACCCGTAGTTCGCGTTTTTCTACGTCCATTGCATCCCCCAGTTTTACAGTTAATCTATTTTACAGCTTATTAATTTATAGAACCAATCTTTAAACTAATTTTATTCTCTTTAAACAGAATAAAAATTGGTATTTCCCCTAATAGCAGTCATTTATTCACTTAATCCATTCTCTTACAGAAGTGGACGGGGTTTTACGCGCCACTCTAGAATTAATCCAGGGATATGCGTACAAAGCAGTAGTGTAAAGACAATTATGCTAATCACATAAAAATCGCCTTTTAAAGTCATATTATAATGGGAAGCAATCATATTTCCAAAAGAGGGGTCTGGCTCTGAAACTCCAAATCCCAAATAGGACAGTGACGCTTCTATGATAATCGCCAAACGCATATTCGATACAAACGTGCTTTTAATACTTGATAACCAGCCTCCCCTTACCCCGTAATTAATTTGACGCAACCAGAGGCTGCCGCCCATCGCTTCATTAGCCCGCCAATGGCCCAGCCTTGATGAGGACTGAAATAAATCTCGCACCTGCAAGAAACTGCTTAGAAAAAATATTACAGCCAAGGTGCAAGATACTGTAAACAAGCCATTCACTTCGAAAAAAACGGCAAAACTAAATACAGTAATTCCAAGGGGGATAGACAGTACCAAAGCCGCATTAGCTTCAAAAATATATAGAAGTTTTGTTATAGGTGAAGAACTAGTGTTTGACCTCCACAGAATACTAAAAAGAAATCCTAAAGACGTCGCTATGAAAACGACTCCCCATAAAGGGAATACGACTTCTCTAATGGCTAATGACAATCTAACTAAGAGATCACGGCCTAAATTGTCGGTACCAAATAGGTGTTGCGCACCAGGAAGCTGAAGCATGTTTGTTAATGAAACCTTGCTTTCAAAAAAAATGTCCCAGGGAATGATCACCAGAATGAAGAAGACTGACAAGGTTAATATTTTGCAGGATTTTTTAAACATAACCCTCCAATTTGCGGCCTAACTTTTTGTTTAAGCTGGAAGTAACAAACGAGATGACAAAATAGAGCGCCACAAGCCAAATAATAACCTGCATCATTCCCACTAAATCTCTGGATTTGGCCAAGTGCCAGGCGTCAAGTCCTAAGCCAGGAGCGTTAAAGATTGATTCAAGAATAATGAGGTCACCAATGACCCACGGGAGAGACTTGCACCACGATTCGAGCAAGACTTTGGTCACGGTTAGTTTGAAAAGAATTCTGTCTCTACTTACTCCCGAAGCAATCGCGAGTTTTACGAAGTTTTTGGATGACCAGGCGCTGTATTCCTCAGTCATTGCCTGGTTGATACCATAGAACAAACCACTCGCAAATAAAAGGACCAGCGCAGGGGCAATGGCATGAAGAATAATCGAAGGAATACTAGCTACAAAATGAGGGGGATAAATAAGGTTAAGTCCGAAGACTGACATTCCGAAAAAAATCAAAAGTGGAGCGACTACTAAAGATGGTAAATTTGGAATAAATCGAAAGAGGTACCGAATACTTAATTCCCTACTCGCGCACCAATAAGAAATAATTGACCACAAAATGCTAAAGAGAAAGCAGAATAATAGAATAATTGTAGTTGTTTGAAAATATTTTAGCATAGCAAAATTATACTATACTTTACTTCAAATGCTGAAAATTAGTCATTGATTAAAACCGGATTATTTTTGAGCAAATACCCTAACCGCTTCAATAGCTCTTTTCCAGCCCTTTAAATGAGTATCGGTACTAACTGTACTAGGTACAAATACCTTCTCTATCTTTCTAGCACCCTTTAATTCGTCTAACGATCGAAAGATGCCCACACCCAGTGCTGCGAACATAGCGGCACCTAGTGCTGTAGTTTCGACGTCTCTTGGTCTTTCGACCTCAACATTCAGGTAGTTTGATTGAATTTGCATCAAAAGGTCATTCGCACAAGCACCGCCATCTACCCTCAGGATTTTAAGATCTTCAGAGGAGTCTGCCGCCATTGCTTTTACTAAGTCATAGACCTGAAAAGAAATACCTTCAATTGCGGCCCGGATGATCTGGCCTTTGGTTGTACCTCTTGTTAGGCCCAATAAAGCTCCCTGCACGTTAGGTTCCCAGTAGGGCGCTCCCAAACCTGACAGTGTCGGGACAAAATAAAGATGCGGTGCGGCGGCTTCATTTTTACTCAATGACTCCGAGTCGCAGGAGTTCTCCAAAATTTGCAACTGATCACGCAAGAACTGTATTGCCGCGCCTGCAATAAATGACGAGCCCTCCAAAGCATAAGTTACCTTACCGTCTAATTGCCAGGCTATCGTTGTCAACAGGCCATTTGCAGACGTTTCGGCAATTTCGCCTGTATTTAATAATAAAAATGCTCCCGTGCCGTAGGTACACTTGGCTTCGCCTACAGAAAAACATGTCTGACCAGCAAGTGCCGCCTGTTGATCACCCAAAACTCCTGTTATGGGTATCCCATCAGGAAGAAAACTCAGATTTAAAGTGCTACCAAAATCTCCCGAGCTGTCTTTTACGCACGGAAGGCATGCGTGGTTAGTAACTTTTAAAATATCTAATAGCTCTAAGTCCCACTCTCCCTTGTGGATATTATACAGTAACGTACGACTGGCATTACTAGCTTCTGTCGCATGTACTTTGCCACCAGTTAATTTGTGAATTAAAAAGGTATCAATAGTTCCTAAAATCGCTTTACCAGATTCCAAACGTTCGCGAATTTCGGGTTTGTTCTCCATCAGCCATGTAATTTTTGTTCCAGAAAAATAAGGGTCCAATACAAGCCCTGTCTTTTCTTTTATGGTTTTTTCGAATCCATTTTTCTTTAAAGTTTCGCAAATATCTGTACTACGTTTGCACTGCCAAACAATAGCATTGCAGTCTGGTTGTGAACTTACTGCGTCAAAAACACAGAGCGTTTCTCTTTGGTTGGTAATGCCGATGGCAACGATCTTGTCCTTTGTAAAAGCTTTGTCAGTCTTGGCCAAATCCACAGCTTTATTGGCAGCCGCTTCAACCGAAGACCAGATTTGATGCAAATCATGCTCCACCCAACTCGGTTTAGGGTAGTGCTGTTCAAAATCTACGGTAGCTTTACTTACAATTTGTGATGATTGATCTGGATTTGTACGAACAATTAATACTGTGCTACCTGTTGTGCCCTGATCAATTGCTAGTACATATTTGTCACTCATCGCTGCCCCACTTTAAAAATGAATTACCCTGTTATATTACAAACTAAAATCTATCACGGCTAGCAGCAGTATTCACTAATAAAAACAGGTGTTTAAACGTCTTTTCAACCTGAGTATTGTAGCTGAATAAATATCGCCAATGGGCTATACCCTTCTATGAAGGGGCTGATACATTTGATGCGAATGTAAACGCTGATGATCCAATAGCCGCGGTGGATTGACCGTCGATAAGGGAAGCACCAAATTCGGATAATTCCACCGCTCTTAGGGTGACAAGGCAATATACTCAAAGGTTATGGCAGAATGAAAATTATATTTATGGGCTCTCCAGAAGCTGTTATAGCACCACTGAAGTATTTAATAGAAAATGCTAAGGATCATGGCCATGAAGTCATCGGTGTTATTAGCCAACCGGCTAAACCCGTTGGCCGCAAAAAACAACTGACAGACCCTCCCGTTGCCGCCTTCGCTAAAGAAGCTGGCATCCTATGTTTGCAGCCTGCAAAGGCATCCTCTGAAGATTTCTTAGTGGATTTCAAAGCATTAGATCCAGACATAGTTATTACCGCTGCCTACGGACAAATTTTAAGCGACAAGTTTCTTGCTATTCCCAATCGCGCCACTATTAATATTCATCCTTCGGACCTGCCCAAATATCGCGGCGCAACTCCTGTGCCCGCATGTTTACTAGATGGGCTAAAGGAAACCGCTATTTCAGTATTATTCACAGTAAAGAAGCTCGATGCTGGCAATATTATTCTTCAACAAAACAAAAAAATTCAAAAATATGAGACTGCTGGCGAACTCACCCACAGGTTGTTCTTAGAGAGTAGCGCCCTGCAATTCGACGCACTGAAAATGCTTGAAAATCTAGATTTCGTGGGCACTCCCCAAGACGAGTCTCTGATGACGTTTTGCAAAAAGATCGACAAAGCAGATGGCCAGGTAGATTGGAATAAATCATCCCAAACAATCCTAAACAGATTTTTAGCATATGAACCATGGCCAGGAACTTATACGTTTTTAAATGGCAAGCGCATCAACCTAAGTCAGATTGAAGCAAATGATGATACTCATTCGCTCAAGGCGGGTGAGGTTCTCTTTGACAAGCCCGACAAATCATTGATTGTCGGGACGGGTTCTGGAAATTTGAAAATACTGAAACTTAAACCAGCCGGCGGCAAGGTTGTAGATGCCCCCTCATTTTGGAATGGAATTAAGGACAAAAACAATGTCACATTTGCGGACTGCTAAAAATATTGCCGTAGCTGTGTCCGGTTCAGGCCGGTCACTTGAAAACTTGATTAATCTAAGCTCTAATTTGAACTTTAATGTCAAAGCAGTCTTCGCCTCTAATCCCCACTGCAAGGCTGTCGCCATTGCCAATGCGCATAGTATTGAAGTAGTAATTAACGACTATAGAAACGAAACCTCCTCACAAGAAATCTTGCGGTGGAGTACCGACAACAATATCCAACTTATAGTTCTCGCTGGATTTTTGAAAAAATTCCCCACTTCGGAAGAATGGGCGAACCGCATTATAAACATTCATCCTGCGCTTTTACCTTCTTATGGTGGCAAAGGCATGTATGGTATGAATGTTCATAATGCCGTCTATAAAAGCGGTGACAAGATTACGGGAGCCACAATACATTTTGTAAATGGCAAATATGACGAAGGCAAAATAATTAGCCAAATAGTCGTATCAACCGCTGGATTAAAGACTCCCGAAGAAATCGCCAGCAAAGTATTTGCAGCAGAATGCCAACTTTTGCCCCAGACAATTGCTCAGATTATCGCTAACAACTGGCCCACAGATACCATTGAGGTTCTTAATTATGAATGAAGAACAAAGTATCGTTATTCAAGAGTTAAAAACAGAATTTGAGTCCTATTGGCAAGCAGAAATTTCGAACCGCTACCCACAAGATAGCATCCTCGGCAAAGCAATCACTTACGCAGCCAGTGGCGGAGGCAAAAGAATTCGCCCTCTGTTAACACTACTGTTTTGCAAATCACTTGGCGGCGACTACAAAAAAGCGCTACCAGCTGCCGCTGCCGTCGAAATGATTCATACCTATTCACTAGTTCACGATGATTTGCCCTGTATGGATAACGATGACTACCGTCGCGGCAGAAAATCCACACATATAGAATTCACAGAAAATACCGCTCTCTTAGTTGGCGACGCATTGCTAACTGATGCCTTTGAGGTAATCAGTGATTCCGCTATTTCTGACTCTGGCAAAGTCCAGTGCATTGCCTACTTGAGCAAAGCTGCTGGTAGTTCGGGAATGGTTAGAGGCCAGATGTTAGACCTATTCTGGACCCAAAGAACCGGAGCCACTAAGGCGAACCTAGATGAAATTCACAGTCTTAAAACCGGTCGTATCATTAGTGCAGCCTGTGCTTTGGGAGCTATTTGTGCAAATACGGGGTCCCCAACCGTTCAAAAACTCATTCAATTTGGAGAGCTCCTCGGGCTCGCCTTTCAGATAAAAGATGATCTAATTGATGAAAATGAAGGCACTGGGAAATCCAAAGGCAAGGACTTAGAAGCGGGCAAGTTGACCTACCTTGCTTTGATGTCGCCTGAAGAGGCTCTTAATGAAGCACAAAAGAAAACTGACTGCGCTATTGAAATATTAATGGAATATGTTCAACACCCAGATATTTTGATAGAATTTAGCACTAACCTATTCAATAGAGACAAATAATGGACCAACTAGCTCATAAAATTACAGGCGAAAATTACACTCACAGTATCCTTGTATTCCGTGACAGGCAGGCTGGCGTAAGTGAAATCTACGATCCGATGCTCGAGAAATACACTTACAACGCTTACTGCTTAGAAAAAAAGCTACTCAAAGACTTGTGGTCCAAGGAATTCGACTACCTTGAAGATGCCTTGACTAGAGTTAATGATGAATTTGGGTCGTGGGAAAAAGAAGAATTTGAAGAAGAGGAGAAAGGGTGTGGTTCCTGTGTTGCGAAATAGTCTTCCTTGCAAACTACTTTTTACCCTGAGTTTATGCATGGCCCTTAACTCTGCCGATGCAGCAAACGAAAAAAAAGCGACCTTTGACTCTCCTAAAGAAACTTTGAGAAAAGCGATTTTCGAAAAGTCTGATCAGATCGGTTGTAAAACTGTGAGCACCACCCCACAAGGTGGCATTAAGGTAGATGAAGAACTAAACGGATTTATAAAACTAATTCTTGACTCCTTAAAGACTAGCTCTCCTGAAAAGATGCGCCCTCTATTTCACAAAAGAATGGACGTTTCTAAGGAGCAGATCAACACGACATTTAATCGCCTAAATACTATTTATAGAACTCCTTATGAAATTTCAATTCACAGCCTATGGGCGCTAAACACTGTCGACGGAACACCTAACGGCTTGTCATGCGAAGATGGCAACATCACAGCCTACCCTCTTTACGGTTACCCTCTACAGTTCGGATTATGGGTCCAAGTAATGGGACAGCTAGAGCTAGGCAGGATCTATATTTCATTAGTGCCATCTGACGGCCGCTGGAACATTGGATCTTTTCACTCGCAGCAATGGACTCACGACAGCAAGGACTTTGCTACTTGGTACGAAGAAGGTGTCAAGAATGCCCGCATGGGCTATCCGGAAGCCGCATTTGTCAAATATGATATTGCATCAAAACTCCTTAATGGAGGGGGATTTATTGATTTGCCAATGCAGGATAACATTAACGATTTTCGTGACAAAACCTTCACCAAAGAAGCATGGCAAAAAAGAATCCAATCAATTCTTCGTGATTGGGACATAGGTTACAGTGCATCGATGCTCGTTGCTGGTGGAGGCGGTATTTTGGTTCGCTTAAAAACAAAAGTAGAAATCTCACTAGTAGATATGCAAGCAGATTGTGAGAAACTTGCCCGCACATTAATAAAAGAGCCGTTTCACAATTACCTACAAGGCGTCAGGTGCAGTTATGTACTACCTAGAGAAGACCCTACAAAAGAAGGCCTCCTTGGTGGCATGTTTCTCAAATTCAGTGATTTGAAACCCAAACAAGAAGACTAAGAAAGCTAGCTAAATATAATAACTTATACCACCCGGCATTATTTGCTTAGGGTGGTTTTTTATTTCGAATGTTAAAATAAAGGTAACTATTCAGTACAATGTGGGGAATGCCCATAAGCACTGTCCGGACGGCGTCAAAACCTGCGCTTCACTGCTCACGTACTGAAGTACGCTGCGCTGCAATGCTCGGTTTTTCCTTGCCGGACAGCACTTCTGAACATTCCGTGGTAATTCGTAATACAGATATGCTGAATAGTTACAAATAAAGTATCAACCCAAAATTCTAATATAAAATTCGGTGTTTGCACAATGGCTGGTTCTCCTAGAAACCAATTAAGAACGTTGCAGCGTTTACTGTATGAGCAGGCTTATACTGAAGCCAGCTCTATTGTTGCTGGTCAATCCAGAGACTTACTAAAGTATTCTGGCCGTTTTGAAAATAGCCTACCCGAAAAATTCACATCCACTTCACTCACAGACCTACTTGAAACCGCCAAGAAGAAAAAATTCATTCTCTACGGTGACTTTCATTCATTGCGCCAAAGCCAGCGAGGATTTCTGAGGCTACTCAGAAACTTCAAAGAGCGCCTTCGAGATAAACGAATAGTAATCGCTTTGGAAATGTTCAAAGTCAAAGACCAAATACATATAGATGAATTCATGAATGATGAACTTAGTGAATCAGAGTTTCTAAAAATAATTAACTACGCGTTTGAGTGGGGGTTTCCATGGCAAAACTTCAAAATGATTCTAGATTTCGCTAAGCATAATAAATTGAAAGTCATTGGAATCAATAGCGATAATGGGGGCAAAGATACATTAGTACAAAGGGACAAATTCGCCGCCAAATCCCTTCTAAAAGCCGGTAGAACCTATCCCAACCACAAGATCTTTTGCCTTATTGGCGAGTACCACCTCGCGGACAATCACCTACCGAGCAAGCTATGGAAAGAGTCAAACGACCAAAGACAAGACTCTAGCATTATGCGGATTGTTAGTAATGTAGATCGTTACTATTTTCAACTACCTCAAAAAAGAAAAATGACGACAACAGACTATATTAAGCTAAAAAAAGATTTCTACTGCATTATGAACACGCCACCTTGGATGAAGTGGCAATCTTTCTCGATTTGGGAAGAAATGAGAAATTCTGAAATCCAAGAGAATTTGGAGGACTATAATCTGTTAGACGATGATCTCAGTGAGCACACCGAGGATTCCTTTGATATAGATTACCAATTCCTAAGATTCTGTCAGAATATTTGTAGTTTTTTGAATTTCACTCTCGATGAGAATAATAGAGAAAACTTTGATATCTACTACTCGCGCGACGGTGATTTCTACTCCGATATACTCCATCATCAAAAACAAAAAACAACACAAATAGAGCGCATTATAGGGCGATCTAGTATTGATGGCGTGTACTTTCTATCAGATTCAAATACCGTATTGCTTTCTCACATCTCCATCAATAATCTAGCCGAAGCAGCCGGGCAATATGTTCAATCCCTCTTAGGCAACTTCACGGATCTTTCCGGGAATGAAAGTGAACAATTCTACCGTAGAGTCATCAAATTCGCTGTGGGGATGCTAGCCTCTAAAATACTTAATCCCCGAAGACAGTGCGGCAATATCACGGCTTGCAAACAATTCTTATATCACCACAAAGGTCGGCGCCTACATGGGCGAGCTAATTGTAGAAAAAAAGCTGCTGCGGCGGCTATAAAACATCATAATTGGATAACAAAGCATATTGTAAACGCTGTTAATAAACCAAAATCGGTTCCAAAATCCATTATTACTACAGACATCGAAACCGATTATGAATTAAGTAAATATCTTGGTCATTGGATCGGGGCTAATTTGCATGCCCATCTTATAAATAATAGCGGTGAGGTAGTAGCTATTAAAAGGCGTCTCTTTCAAGAAATTCAAGACTACCAATCTGTATGGGACATTACCCTAAAACTGTATGAACTGGCACTTGTGCCAAGCCACAAACTAAGAAAATAATTTCCATCTCTTGCCATCAAATACCAACCATATTTTATCGTCACCAAATGCGAGCTTGCAAAGTGTTCTTGTCCGGCTGACCAGTTTAACCAAATTTG
>Ga0222653_1000610_pt1 | contig 20264 bp, 25 predicted proteins | sample AntAcemetagen419_FD_179856 | JGI IMG/M metagenome (GOLD analysis project Ga0222653, IMG submission 179856) | Saline water microbial communities from Ace Lake, Antarctica - #419 | ecosystem: Environmental > Aquatic > Non-marine Saline and Alkaline > Saline | place: Antarctica: Ace Lake...
AAGGAAGGTAAAAAGAGGTACAAAGTACCAAAACGTAAAACTAAGAAGAAAAAATAAAAATTATGGCTAGATTAATAAGTTATCCAATTATTTCAACTTTGGCATTGGGCGATTTGCTCCCTGTTACGGACGTATTGGGTGCCAGTTATCCGCTGAAAAACATTACTGCAGAGAATTTAACTAAATTCGTAACCGATAGGGCTACATTGCAAAAGGTTGTGTCTGCTGGCAATACATATCAAGCAAGTCCATCGGGATCTTTATGGACGTTTGGTGACGCAATAACCTCAACCTCCACTTCTTTTACGAGTCTTATAAGTGGTAAAAGATTTAAAACTACATTTATAGGCGACGGGTCCTTTGTTGATGTGTTACCTAATCAAATAGTTTTTAACACTGCGTTGGGCAACACAACCTCCATAACCTCTAACACAGCATTATCTAGCGGCATTAATTTGCAATTGCCCTCGTCAAGTGGTACATTAGCATTAACCTCAGATATAACATCGTCTCCTTGGGATACGATTACCGGTGGTATAAATTATGCAGGTGGTAATGTTGGTATTGGAACTACTAGTCCTACTTCTAAGCTAGAAGTTGACGAAGGTGATATTGAAGTAGCCGACTCAGCTAGCGGATTAATATTAAGGTCGCCTGACGGCACAAGATATAGAATAACGGTAGCCAATGGTAGCGCCTTAAGTGTAGCGGCAGTTTAATAAAATAAAAATTATTTGTAGCTTTTTTAATTTCCGTGTAATTATATAATAAAATCTAATTAAATGAATCAAATAGTAAAGCAATTTAGCTTCGGAGACGAGGGTAGAGATAAAGTATTTAAAGGTATTGAGACCTTAACGGAAGCAGTGGCTTCTACACTAGGTGGCGGCGGAGAATGTGTTATATTCGAGGACGCACAAGGAATACCTGTAATAACAAAAGATGGTGTAACAGTAGCAGAACTATCTGTATTGTTGGATCCTGTAGAAAATATGGGTGCATCATTAGTTAAACAAGCAGCCAGAAGAACGGTGACCGAAGCAGGTGATGGTACAACCACATCCACAGTATTAGCCCATGCAATACTAAAAGAATTTGACAAGTCAAAAGAAAAGTTTACCAGTAGAGAAAAGCGCGCAGCTATTGAAAAAGTGGTGGGTAAAGCCTTAGATAACTTGAGTAAACAAGCGAAACCAGTTAATGGCGGCATGATTGACGAAGTGGCTACTATATCTACAAACAACGATCCTGAACTAGGCAAGCTAATTGCAGACGCATACAGGGCAGTTGATTTAACCGGGGTTGTTATGATGGAAACATCACAAGACGGTAATACTAGTATAGAAGTAGTTGAAGGGGTGCAATACGAAAAAGGGTTCACAAACAATCATTTTGTAACAAACCCTGCGACTAACACAGCAGAACTAGTTAATCCAAAGATATTACTAGTAGATTCGGCAGTGGATACTATTAGGCAGATACAAACAATATTAGAGCATGTAATACGAAATAACATGCCGTTACTCATTGTAGGGGACGTAGATCCCAAAGTTGCAGCAGCATTAGCAATGAATAAGAATAAAGGGTCTATAAAGATTAATATAGTTCCTGCGCCTACACACGGGGTGAATAGAAAAGAAATATTCGATGACTTAGCGCTATTAACGGGGGCTACAGTTATAAGTGAAAACCTAGGGGATGATTTAGATCTAATCGATCTATCTTGTTTAGGTACTTGCTTAAAGTCTGTGTCAACATTCAAAGATACGGTCTTCCAAATAGATGAAGAGCAATCTGAAGAAGTGCGGTCTATCATAAGCAACATAAAAGAACAATTGCTCACGGAGTCTAACTCTGGCAAGGTAATTAAGTTTGAAAAACGATTAGCAATGCTTTCAGCTAAACTAGCTATAGTAAAAGTAGGTGGTAACTCCGATGTAGAGCTAAACGAAAAGAAAGATAGGGTGGAGGATGCAATATGCGCTACCAAAGCAGCTATTAAAGAAGGTGTGGTTGCCGGAGGGGGAATTGCCCTTATAAATGCAGCTACGAGTATAAAAGCTAAAACACCTGCGGAGGAATTAGTTTTAAAAGCACTATACTACCCTTGCAAAACAATAATGAAAAACGCAGGCCTCAAATACAAGGACATCGATAAAAAGAACTACGGGGTCAACGTGGAAACCGGTAAAACGGTTAATATGTTTAAAGCAGGAATTATAGATCCCGTATTGGTTACAAAATCAGCTTTAAAGAATGCTGCCTCAGTTGCTTCGACTATATTGTCAACTAACTGTGTTATGTCTAACGTAAGAGGATAATATGAACGCAATAGGTAGAAACATAATTATAAAGAAGTTAAAGGAAGGGGTAACCGCTACTAAAGGAGGTTTGCTTCTGGCTGAGAATCACCGCGAGGACATAAGGTATGTAGAAGCTACGGTTGTATCAACTGGTAGTGAATGTGACGGAATCAACAAAGACGACGTTATATATTACGACAGACACGCCGGTCATAAGATAGAGCTCGATCGTGAAACATACCACGTTATTAAAGTACAAGATGTAGTATTTGTTTTATGAGGAAGTTAACCGGGGGTGATATAAAAGATCTAGGGTTATTAAAGCATTATAGGATTATACGCAAATGGGCTTGCAAAACAAATGGGATAACCGATGCAGATTTAGAACTACTAATATACTTCGATTGTTTAGGACAGTTTAAGAAGCGTGATTTTGAAGACGGTAGCCTTACATACTCTTGGGACAATAGGAGATGGAATAGACTGCTTAAAGAGGGCTGGATAGTCAAATGGCGAGGTTACAACGGAGCAGATAAAAGCTATAGTATATATAAGATAAGTTTCAGGTGCAAATGCTTAATACAGCAGATGTATCGGATAATGTTAGGGGAAGAGGATATACCTACTTCAACTAGGCGTAACCCCGTAATGAAAAAAGCATCTTACAGCGATAAAGTTTACTCCGCTGCATTTGATAAAGTTAATAACGATAAAACAAGATATTTATGATAAATTCAAACATGATGGGTCAAGTACCTGGCGTGCAAGACACAGCGGAGATAGCAATGCAACAAGCTCAGTTACAAGCAAGAGGAATGCAGCAACCTACTTATCAAGCTAATGGTGTTAACCCTGCGTTTGCAGCTGTAACAAACGGAGTAGCAGGAGATATAACGGCAAGAAATAATGCCATGAATGGCTTAATATAAAAACTATGAATTACAAAAAAGAAATGGTAGCTAACCCAACAGGAGGAGCTAGCGGACAAATAGGTGAATCAGCTTTATGGGATGGACCATTAAGTCAACAAGGAAGACCACACGGCAAAGGATCCTCTTCAGGAGCAAATGGTATGGAATTACTCAAATACCCATCACCTTACGAGTCAAAGCCAATTACACAATGTGCAAAAGGTAGATCGAATGCGGCTTACTAGTAACTTTAAGAAAGCAGAGTTTGAATGTAAATGCGGTTGTGAGATGCCTATGGATGTGTTTTTTAATATCCAAAAGCTAGCTAACCAATTACAGTACGTTCGTGATTTCTTAGAATTACCAATAACATTAACTAATGCATATCGGTGCCGAAGCCACAACAAAGAAGTGGGTGGAGTTTCTGACAGCCAACACATATTAGGTAAGGCAGCGGATTTGCAAGTTAAAGGATTAACTACAGCAGAATTGTATAAAGCAGTAGATATTTTAGCAGAGTATAACCACGTTCTTCAAGGAGGATTAGGTTTGTACAACACCTTTGTTCATTACGATATACGTGGCAATAAAACTAGGTGGGACAAAACAAACTAATTAAGTATGGCAGTAGCAAAGAAAAAGGGTAAAGCACCTTCGCGTAAGAAATCTAAAGGGAATTACGCGGCAGTAAAAAAAGGTAAAGGTTCAGGTAAAAAAGCCGGTGGTGGTATGACCGCTAAAGGCGTTGCAAAGTATCGTAAAGATAACCCGGGCAGCAAGCTAAAAACTGCTGTTACAACACCTCCTTCTAAATTAAAAGCAGGTAGCAAAGATGCTAAAAGACGTAAAGCCTTTTGTGCAAGGTCTAAAAGCTGGAAATCAGAAAGAGGATTAGCTGCACGAAGAAAATGGAACTGTTAATATGAAAAAAAACAAACCAAATTGCGGCTGCCTTAGTAAATACATGAAACCTGCTGTTCAAGGAACAAAAGGATCAAAAGGCAGAAACGGGTGGGATGCAAAACCAGTATTTAGAATAACTAATCCAGGTAGACGATGAAAAATAAAAAGAAGACCACACCCTGTTGGAAAGGATACATAAAGCAGGGAACAAAGAAAAAAGGGGACAGAACAGTGAACAACTGCGTTAAAAAGAAATAGAATGAGTAAGATAATTTCATGGTTAACTGGAGGGCTTATTAAAGAGGTCGGATCTGTGATCGATAGTTTAACGACTACAAAAGAGGAAAAGCTTGAGATTAAAAAACAATTGCAAGTTATTCTTGAAAAAGCCGAGGCTAACGCTCAAATAGAAGTTACTTCAAGATGGAAGTCGGACATGAATTCTGATAGCTTCCTTTCAAAAAATATTCGGCCAATGGTATTAATATACCTAACATTTATATTTTCTGTATTAGCATTTGCTGACGGAAATATTGGTCAATTTAAAATAGCAACAGAATATATACCTATATTTCAAACGCTATTAGTTACAGTCTATGGAGCTTACTTTGTAGGGAGATCATGGGAAAAGAGTAAAAAAATAATGAATAATAAAATAAATAAAGAATAATGGGACAATTTGGAAACCAACCAGACTTCGGAACGGAAGCAGCAACAGTAACAGCTACTGACACTATAACTTTCGCTACAAGCGTACGAAGCTCGTGTTTATACATAGGAACAGGTGGGGACGTTAAAGTTATACTATCTGGTGTAACCCAAGCAGACGGTACGCCTCCTACGGCAGTAGAAGCTGTACTATTCAAGAATATCCCTGACGGATCGTTCTTGCCGGTGATAGTAGACTATGTATTACTTACGGGCACAACTGCAACTGACATTATAGCAATAAAATAATATGGGACTAGGATTAGGGTTAGGTATCTGGTGGCCTATTCAAACATCAATTATTCCTGGTTTACTGAAACTACTTAAAGCCAGAGCTGACTACTTTGAAAACGCTAGGTGTACCACCGCAACTTTACAAAATTTAGAAAATATAAAATAGTATGCCAAATTTACTTCAAAAAGCTTCCATAGTATTAACTCCTACCGCTTACGACAGCGGTAAGTTTTTATGCGCAAAACCCATAGATGGATCGGGGGATTTTGACTTCAGTAGAAATTCTGCGGCGACGCGTGTTAATTCTCAAGGGTTAGTTAAAGATGTTCAGATACTATCTAGTAATTTGGTGCAGAACGGAGACTTTAGTCAATTAGGAAGTGAAGAGGTTTCTAATGGTAGCTTTACTAATGGGGGAACAGATTGGGATTTTGGAACGGGTTGGAGTGTAGGAGATAATAAAGCGGTTTGTGATGGAACTAACATTGCCTATTTAACACAAACTGGAGTTTTAGCAACAGGGACATCATATAGGGTGCAGTTTGATATTGTAGATTATACAAGTGGGAGTGTAAAATATAGAGATAATGGTCTTGTAAGTGGACAATCTTTTTCTGGTGTTGGCAGTTATACAGATTATGTTGTAGCTGGTGGTGGTCAGTTTAGATTAATGAGTGAAAGTTTCATCGGCTCTATTACAAATATTAGTGTTAAGGAAGTAGGGCAAAATTGGAGTTTGGAGGCTGGCTGGAGTATTGGAGCTAATAAAGCGGTTGGAGATGGCACGGCTTTTACCAATATAACGCAAACACCTATACTTATACAAAACAAAAAAGTAAAGTTAACTTTTGATATTTTAGATTATGTTAGTGGAACATTTAGGTTAATACCATCAGATAGACAAGATGGATTAGATGAAAGATTTAGCGGAAATGGTAGCTATGAAGTTATTTACACATCAACAGTAGATTTTTTTAGGTTTCGGCAACAAGTATTTGTTGGCTCTGTAACAAACATATCAGTTATAGAAATTACAAATGATACTAACCTCCCTAGAATAAACTACGAGGGTTTCAGTTATGATGGTAGCGGTAATATAATTCCAGATAGCGGCTGTGGGAGCTGGTTGTGGGAAAATCAGTCAACAAACCTAATAACTTATAGCGAGGATTTTAGTAATAGTAGTTGGTTTAAAATGAATACAACTATAACAACAAACACCGTAATTTCTCCTGACGGTACTTTAAATGCTTCGTCTTGGATTACAGATACTGCAGGTCAAAAGCTTCAAAGAAGTACAATCGGTTTAACTAGTGGGAATGAATATACTTTCAGTATCTATATAAAAGCAGATACAAATATGAATGTAGGAATAGGTGGTATAACATCAGCAGTTGTATCTGTAGCAGTGACAACCGAGTGGCAAAGGTTTGAAGTAACTCAAAATCCAAATTCTACTACAAGATACCCCCAATTGCGAAATATAGGTGATAGTGGAACTTTTTACATTTGGGGTGCACAACTAGAAGAACAATCATACGCAACATCTTACATTCCCACATCGGGAACATTAGTAACACGTAACCAAGATTTATGTACCAATGGAGGTAGTGTTTCAGCAATAAATAGTGCAGAGGGTGTTTTATATGCAGAAATAGCAGCGTTGGCTAATGCAGGAACTAATAGAGCAATAGCTATAAGCGATGGCAGTACCGCAAATGCAGTAAGATTTTATTATATCGCAACAGATAATAGAATTATAGGTACTGTAAAATCTGGAGGTACAACATATTTTAACTTTAACAGTGTTTTATCAAATGCAACAGATTTTTTAAAAGTAGCTATTTCATATAAATTAAATGAATTTAAAATGTATGTAAATGGTATTTTAGTATTTACAGATACAAGCGGCAATACTCCTATAAATTTAAATGAATTAGCTTTTGATGATGGCGCTGGCAATGCCAACTTCTACGGCAAAACTAAATGCGTTGCAGTTTGGAAAGAAGCTTTAAGCGATGAGGAACTTGCAGAACTAACAACTATATAATTATGATGCAAATATATAAAACGAATTTTCCAACACAACAACAAGGGAAAGATTACCTATTGAATTTAGGGGTAATATTAGAAGTAGAAAACGAAATAGTCTTTGCACCAACAACAGCAGCAGTTGTCTATATAGGTAAGGTTGTAGAAACACCAGGTACATACGGTCCTGACGGTCACGAGATAACACCACCTGTTTACTACCCTGGGTTTGCGATTGACGTTATGTCAAGCTCTGGTTTAGATTTCGGTACTTACGCTGTATATCCAGCAGATGCGTCAGCGCATAGCTTTTATGGTTGGGCAAAGAATGCAGAAGTGCCGCCAAAAGAGGCAATTATAAATACCAAGCTGGATCCAGAAGTTAAGATCATTGTAGATGTAGAAGATAAAGCAAAAGCAATAATAGAAGAATAAAAACAAGTTTTTTAAAATTACGGGTGATTATATAATAAACAAAGAGTATGGCATACAAACAAAATTTCGGTAGAGACAATTTAACAAACTCAAACATAGCCGCTCTCACTAACGGGGGTACTGATCCAGAAACTGATCCAAAAAAACCAGTAGTAGGACCTGCTGAAAAACAAGGCGTTAATGACAAGACTAAATTTGGTTATGTTAGACCTGATCCAGAAGGACATAAGTCTACTCTACGTGAACCTTCATCTGCATTAAAAAAACACACTTGGCAAAGTATGGATCCTATTACTGGAGACAGTAGTAAGTACAAGAATGATAGCATTCTTTCTACACAGAGGGGAATGGATCTTAGTTCTTTAAACAATAGTCCTGGTGCTAATTCTTTTATGGATACATATAATAATCCTAAGACTAAAGAAATGATGCTTGCACAAACTGATCTTACTAGCAAGCAATACGACAACATGGTTGTTCAAGGGATGGAGCCTGAAGTTGTAGTTGGAGGAAATGAGTATGGATCTGCTGCGCAGTACAAGAATGGAACTGTTCACATGGGAGAAGATTACGTAAATGACGCACCAAAGGAAACACATGAAAGATCACATGCTGCTGGGTTTGACGTTATTCAACAAGCAAACATTAAGAGAGTACTTGGTAGTGCACACAAACAAGGTAAAGATAATAAGAAAAGCAGAAGCTACACTGAATACATAAACCAGCCTCACGAACAGTACGGAAACTTTGTAGAGTTTAGAGAAGGTTTGGGCTTAGAACCTGGAACAAAAATACCTCCAGAAGAACTAAAAAAATTAGTAAAGAAAAAAGGTCTTGATCAAAGTGGATTCTACAAAACATATAATGACGAAAACTTATCTAATGCATTAGAAAATGTAGCAAGTACGAATGAAAGTAAAGGCAATTCTTTTTCACAAAGGTTTAAAAGAAATAGAGATTCCGTTCTTAGTTAATAAAATATAAATCAATAAAATCTAATCAAATTATGTTAAAATCTAAACAAGAGTTAATCAATATAGTGTATGGCCTTGGGGCCGCGGTTGTAATCATCGGAGCATTATTTAAAATTATGCACTGGCCTTACGGAAACTTGATGCTTATTATAGGGCTCATAACCGAGGCGGCAGTGTTCGTTATTTCTGCATTTGAAAAACCTGAAAAATCTTTAGAGGAATCAACCTCGTTTGTGGGAGAATTAAAATCTTCCAAAGAATACAATGAAGAAATAGAAAAAGCCACATTACAAATGAAAGCTTTTTCCAAGCAAGCCTCCGATAATAAATTAGTAGCAGAAAAATTAAAAGAACAAATGGGGCAATCGGCAAAAAGTCTTTCCTCATTAAATAAAGTATACGGTGGTATGTTATCCGCGATGGGCAAAAGCTAATCTAAATTATACTAAGCAATAAAATCTAATTAAAATAAAATTATGGCAGGAGGAAAAGAAACCCCCAGGCAAAAAATGATTAACCTAATGTATTTGGTTTTCATTGCAATGCTGGCATTAAACATGTCAAAAGAAGTATTGTCTGCATTTGGATCGATTAATGAAAAATTAAACTTAGCTAATGCTAATTATGTCAGCAAAAACAATAAAGCTTTAAATAAGCTACTAAAAAAAGCCGCTACAAATAATGAATTTAAAGTAGCTTCAGAAATTGCAGATAGTGTACACGAGTTGTCAAACACATACAACAATTATTTAGCATCTCAAAAAAAACTGCTGCTGTCTAATCCTATATTTGTAAATGACTCCACTAATGAAAAAACAGAATATGAGGTCATGGACCAATCTGATTTTTTAGATAAGTTGTATTATAGAGGAGGTAAGCTAACGCAAGAGGGGCAAACATTTCTAACCCAAATGGATATCTACAGAAATAGTATGACCGCGCTACTTAAAGACGAAGACTCATTGCTGGTTGCTCAAATAAGCGATTATTTTGATTCTAGTGGCATAAAAGGGGGTGATGGCGTAATTAAAGATTATATAAGCTACAATTATGTAGGCTTCCCATTAGTTTCTTCATTAACTAAAATGACACAAATACAGAATAGTGTAAATACTATAGAAAACGATGTTCTTTTTTTGTTAGTTAACGACGCCTTAGAGGATGGTGCCGGAATAGAAGAAAATTACAAAGCAATTATGATTGCCCCTAGATCTTCTTATTACGCAGGATCTACATTTGATGGCATAATATCTTTGGGGCGAGTAGACACTTCTACTAAGCCGGCTAAAGTTGAATTGTTACTTGATGGAAAAGAAATTAAAGAAACCGAATATGAATTTAATCGGGGTAGAATAGCCCTTAAAGTAAGAGCTAGCAAAGCTGGAGATCATAAAATTACAGGAAAACTTATTTACATGCAAGATGGTAATGAGGTGGAGGTACTTGTAGATAAAAAGTTTACAACTATCAATAAGCCAAACATAGCCACAGTATCATCCGATAAAATGAATGTACTGTATAGAGGCGTTTTAAATCCTTTAACTATTTCTTTTAGCGGCGTAAATGATGAAAACATTAAAGTTACGGCTCCGGGCTTATTAAAGCTAGGCAAAGGTAAATACGGAATTAACGTCACAGGGGTTAAAAGTGGAACTGTAACTGTTAATGTATCAGGAACACTTCCGGACGGAGAGATTGTTAAAGACAAAGCTTTATTCCGTATTAAGCAGGTGCCTTCTCCACAAGCAACGCTACGAGGGGATATAGCTTCAGAAGGAGAATTTAGGCTTTTGCGATCAAGCTTACAAAGATCTACAGTAGGAGCTAGTATGGGAAAAGATTTTGATTTTGATCTTCCATTAAAAGTTACCGGATTTAGCGTGTCAATTAGGGGTTATCCAACAATAGCCGTAGAAGGCAATAGATTTAATGAAAGGGCAATTAGAGCTATCAGCAAAGCAGGAGGAGGTGCCACCGTAAGAATATTTGACATCCAAGCTAAAATAATTTCAAATTCTAAATATAGAATGCCTAAAGTGGAGCAAATATATATTTCTTTAATAGATTAAAAAAAATAACAATTAACAATTAAATTAAATCAAATGAGTAAAGTAAAACAAATGAAACCAGCACCAGTAAACACAATTACTAAAGACGAGTTAGAGAAGATTACAGGAATTCAAACAGAATTGCAATCTTATTTAGCTAACATCGGTGTATTAGAAGTGCAAAAAGCTAAAGCTATCTACCAAGTCAATATGCTTGAAAAAGACATGGACGAAGTAAAAAAAGATGTGGAAGCAAATTATGGAGCAATTAATATTAATCTTACCGATGGAACTTACGAGAAAATCGAAGTAGCATCTAAAGAGTAAGGTTATGAGTAGTATTATAAGAAAAATTAGTATCGGGGCTGACTATAAAAACGAAGCAATGCATTACTCTGTTAAACAGACAGTTTACGGCGGTCACGAGATTTCTCATATAATATTTCAAGAGTCTGATAATTCTTATAATATATTTATAAAAAAAGTAGATGAGGTGATGCCGTGGAAGAAGTTTAATTCTAACATGGCAATATCCGTTGAATATGACTTGGAGTATTAATGCGGAGCATATATGATTTTATCATAAAGCCGGTGGGCAAAAGATATGATAACGAAGTTAAGGTTGGAGAGCATACCCTTGTAACAAATAGCTCTATAGAAAGTTTTAAGTATGTTAACAATATTGCTGAGGTAGTTGAAACGCCAGTTGCATTTGCAACCCCAATAAAGAAAGGTGATTTGATTGTCGTACACCACAATGTGTTCAGGGTATTTTATGACATGAAAGGAACCAAAAAGAATAGTAGATCGTTTTTAAAAGATGATTTATTTTTTTGTAGCACGGATCAAGTTTACTTATATAAGAAAGCGGATACCTGGAAATCTTTTGGCGATAGGTGTTTTGTAGCACCTGTTAAGAATAGAAACGTTTTAAGCAACAAAAAAACAGCTGATCTTATTGGTATACTTAAAATAGGTAATAGCTCCTTAGAGGAGTCTGGAATCAATCCAGGGGACATAATAGGGTTTACGCCGAATAGCGAATGGGAGTTTGTTATAGACGACCAGATTATGTATTGTATGAAATCAAATGATATTGTTATAAAGTATGGACTCGATAGAAACGAAGAGGAGTATAATAGCCGCTGGGCACGAAGCAATTAAAGAATTAGTAAAGGTAGCAAAAGAAAAGATCGTTGACTCAGAAGAAGATATTTCAGCTGACAGACTTAAAAATGCTGCCGCTACTAAAAAGCTTTGTATACTAGATGCATTTGAAATACTTAATAGAATACAGGAAGAGGAGGGCATGATTGCGGAAGCTACAAAAGATTCTAACAAACCAGCGTTCAAAGGATTCGCAGAAGGGAGATCTAAATAATGGCTTACGAACAACAATTATACGGTATAGTCAAAGACTATATTAGGCCTCAAGCAATTAAGAAAAAGAATAGATATGCTAAGTGGGTTTACGGTTATGACAAGGAACACGATGTTGTTGTTATAAGTAAGTCCGGTAAGATAGGGGATATATATTTAATAAGCGGTGTGCATATTGCATTGCCTTTATTAGAAGGAAAGCTTAGTGCGAAAGAAACAAAGTGGAAAGCACGCGAATACCCAAAAGAACTTAGCAGAATAAAAAGTGAAGCAGATTGGATTAAGTATCCTAATGCTTTTAAAGAAAAATGGTATGAGTATATTGACGGCGAGTTTAATAAGAGGGAAGAAGGTTTTTGGTTTAATAACAAAGGCAACCCTACTTATATTACTGGCGCTCATTACATGTACTTGCAGTGGTCCAAGATTGACGTTGGACAACCTGACTTTAGGGAATCAAACAGGTTATTCTACATATTCTGGGAAGCTTGCAAAGCAGACAAGAGAAGCTATGGCATGTGCTACCTTAAAAACAGGAGATCTGGATTTTCTTTCATGGCTTCCGGCGAGACCGTTAACCAAGCAACAATATCTTTGGATGCTCGATTTGGTATATTGTCCAAATCTGGCCCCGATGCAAAGAAAATGTTTACAGACAAAGTTGTACCAATATCGGTTAACTATCCATTCTTCTTTAAACCAATACAAGACGGAATGGACCGTCCCAAGACAGAACTCGCATACAGGGTTCCCGCTTCAAAATTCACAAGAAGGAAGCTCGATTCAAACACAAAACCGGAAGAAATCGTTGGTCTCGACACCACGGTCGACTGGAAAAACACAGGGGACAACTCGTACGATGGTGAAAAACTAAAGCTATTAGTTCACGATGAAAGCGGTAAATGGGAAAGACCAACTAACATACTTAACAACTGGCGAGTAACTAAAACTTGTTTAAGATTAGGTAGCAGAATTATCGGTAAGTGTATGATGGGATCAACATCAAACGCTTTAGACAAAGGAGGTAAAAACTTTAAGAAGTTATATGAAGATTCTGATGTAGACCGCCGAAACAAAAACGGTCAAACAAAAAGTGGGTTATACAAGTTGTTTATTCCTATGGAATGGAACTACGAAGGCTTTATTGATGAGCACGGTTGGCCTGTATTTGAAACACCTAAAAAAGAATTGCTTGGTCCTCAGGGAGATGTAATTGACGAAGGTGTTATAAATCATTGGGAGAATGAAGTTGAAGGTTTAAAAGATGATGCAGATGCATTAAACGAATACTACCGTCAATTCCCAAGAACAGAACAACACGCTTTTAGAGATGAATCGAAGCAATCAATATTTAACTTAACAAAGATCTATCAGCAGATAGATTATAACGATGAGTTAAGAAACAACACAATGGTTACCAGAGGAAACTTTCAGTGGAAGAATGGTATCAAAGATACCGAAGTAATGTTCTACCCTAATAAAGACGGTAGGTTTTATATTACCTGGGTGCCAAATCAAGAACAACAGAATAACATAATAATAAAGAATGGTATTAAGTACCCTGGAAACGAACATATTGGAGCTTTTGGCTGCGACAGTTACGATATTAGTGGTGTTGTTGGTGGTGGAGGTTCTAATGGAGCGCTTCATGGATTAACTAAGTTTTCAATGGAAGACGTACCGCCTAACCATTTCTTTTTAGAATATATCGCAAGGCCTTCAACCGCTGAAATGTTTTTTGAAGACGTGCTTATGGCCATGGTGTTTTACGGGATGCCGATACTAGCAGAGAATAACAAACCAAGGTTACTCTACTATATAAGAAGAAGAGGGTATCGAGGCTTTAGTATAAACAGACCGGATAGAACTTATAACAAATTATCCGTAGCGGAACGTGAAGTAGGTGGTATACCTAACTCAAGTGAGGATATAAAGCAAGCACACGCCTCAGCGATTGAAACATATATAGAAGATTTTGTAGGGCAAACAAAAGAAGGGTATGGAGACGTATACCTACAAAGAACATTAGAAGATTGGGCTAAATTCGATATAAACAATCGAACAAAGCATGATGCTTCTATAAGCTCAGGATTAGCGCTGATGGCTTGCAACAAGCACAGGTACAGTCCTAAAGGCATAGTGAATAAAAAGAAATACTCCTTAGGCTTCAAGAAATATGATAATAAAGGGACCACTTCAAAAATAATACAATAGATGAATGTAAGTACAAACACTAATAGTCCATTTCCTGATCAGGTAGTTAGCGAGGAAGAAAAAGCTACGCTAGAGTACGGATTGCAGGTTTCACGTGCTATTGAGCAAGAGTGGTTTAATTATGGGGGAGCGGGATCAAATAGATACGCTAGTAACTGGAATAACTTCCATAACCTTAGGCTATATGCCAGGGGAGAGCAAAGCGTACAGAAGTATAAAGATGAATTAGCTATTAATGGTGATTTGTCTTACTTGAATTTAGACTGGAAACCTGTACCTATACTATCAAAGTTTTCAAATATTGTTGCTAATGGTATTACGCAAAAGCAATACGATATATCAGCGTACTCGCAAGATCCACAGTCTTTAAAAGCAAGGACGAATTACGCAGCAAATATACTTTTTGACATGAACACAAAGGACATTAGAGCAGCAGCGAGTTCTGTTTTGCCTATGGATCTAAGTCGATCAGGTATGACGGACGCGCAACTTCCGGAGTCCATGGAGGAAAGAGACCTCCACATGCAGCTTAAGTACAAGCCTGCCATAGAAATTGCAGAAGAAGAAGCTATAAACACCATCCTAGCTACAAACGAGTTTGATTTAACAAGAGCAAGAGTTAACCAAGATTTGGTTAACATAGGCATAGGCATTACAAAAACATCCTTTAACCCTGCTGAAGGCATTGTTGTGGATTATGTAGATCCAGCTTATTGCGTTTGGTCGTACACGGAAGACCCACACTTTGAGGACATATACTACGTAGGAGAAGTTAAGTCAATAACCATACCGGAACTTAAAAAAGAATTTCCTTACATATCTAATGAAGAATTAGAAAGAATTCAAAAATATCCTGGCAACCGCAGGATGATACAAGGTTTTGAAAACTACGATTACAACACAGTACAGGTAATGTACTTTGAGTACAAGACGTACACTGATCAAGTATTTAAAATAAAAAAGACGGATAACGGATTAGAAAAAGCAATTGAAAAAACTAGTGCGTTCGATCCACCGCCAAATGACAACTTTGATAGGGTAGCAAGATCAATTGAGGTTTTGTATGAAGGAGCTAAGGTAATAGGAACTGATATCATGCTTAAGTGGGAAATGTCTGAAAATATGACTAGACCATTAGCGGACACAACTAGGGTTGAAATGAGTTACTCTATATGTGCCCCTAGAATGTACAAAGGAGTGATACAATCACTTGTAAGCAAGTGTATTGGTTTTGCTGACGTAATACAATTAACGCACTTAAAGATACAGCAGGTATTAGCTAGAATGGTTCCAGACGGAGTATTCTTAGATGTTGACGGTTTAGCTGAAGTTGATCTAGGTAACGGAACAAGCTATAATCCTACGGAGGCATTAAACATGTACTTCCAAACGGGGTCCGTTGTAGGTAGGTCTATGACCCAAGAGGGGGACATGAACAGAGGCAAGGTTCCTATACAAGAGCTATCAAGCTCATCTGGAATCGGTAAGATACAAGCTTTAATTACCGCATACAATTATAATATGCAAATGATTAGAGATGTCACAGGTTTAAACGAAGCCCGCGACGGAAGTATGCCAGATGCTAATGCTTTAGTTGGCCTACAGAAAATGGCAGCTAATACGTCTAACACCGCTACGAAGCACATTCAGGACGCTAGCATTCAAATAGCCTTAAGCACTTGCGAAAACATATCGTTGAAAATAAACGATGTATTAAACTTCCCGCTCACTAAGAATTCGTTAATGAATAGTATATCTACTTTCAATGTAGAAACATTAAGAGAGATTGAAAATCTTAACTTACACGACTTTGGTATATTTTTAGAAATGGAACCGGACGATGAGGAAAGAGCAGAGCTACAAAAAAACATACAAATATGCCTGCAGACAAAAGAAATTGATATTGAAGATTCAATAGATATTAACCAAATTAAAAACCTTAAGCTAGCTAACGAAATGCTAAAACTTAAGCGCAAGAAAAAGCAAGAAAGAGAACAGGCTTTAGTACAACAAAATATACAGGCGCAAGCACAAGCAAATGCTGAGGCATCCGAAAGAGCTGCAATGGCCGAAGTACAAAAGCAGCAAGCTATGACGGCAGAAAAAGTTGCAATAGAACAGGCTAAGTCTAACTTTGAGATGCAAAGAATGCAGACCGAAGCACAGATTAAAAAAGAGTTGATGGCAACCGAATTTCAGTACAACTTGAAGCTAGCTCAAATGAATATGGAGGCTACTAAAAGTAAAGAAGCTCAAATAGAAGACCGCAAAGACAAAAGAATTGAAAAAGAAGGATCGCAGCAGAGTCAATTAATAGAGCAGCGACAAACACAAGGATTGCCTAAGGATTTTGAATCTGCGGGCAATGACAATTTGGGGGGATTTGATTTATCCCAGTTCAACCCGCAATAAGTACGTATTTAATAATTATATAATATCATATCATGAACGAAAAAACAGAAGGATCTTTTAAGATCAAATCTAAGCCGAAGCTAACTGACGAGCAATTGGCTGCTAAAAACAAGGAGCCATTAATAGATGTTCCAAGTAATGTAACAAGGGTAGTAATACCTAATGAAGGAAAGCCGGATCCAAAAGTAATAGTAGAACCGGAAGCAGAGGGCGGCCCAGTAATTAAAGAAATAATTGACGAGCCGGCAGCTGTAGCAAAGCCTGAAGCGGTTGCGCCGGCAGCGCCAGTAGAAGAATTACCAGAAAGTGTATCTAAGTTAGTTGACTTTATGCGGGAGACCGGAGGTGATATGCAAGACTACATTAGATTAAATACCAATTACGACGATGTAGATCGCGATGTATTGGTTAAAGAATATTATAAAAGTACTAAGTCACACCTAAGCGCAGAAGAAATTGATTTTATGATCGACGACAACTTTGCATTTGATGAGGACTTAGATGAGGAGCGAGATATCCGAAGAAAAAAACTCGCATATAAAGAAGAGGTTGCAAAAGCCCGTACGTTTTTAAATGAAACCAAGGATAAGTATTATGACGAGATCAAGTTGAACTCGCCTAAATTGTCAGGGGATCAGCAAAAAGCATCAGACTTTTTTAATCGATATAAAGAGGACCAGGAAAGAAACGTCGCTAATCACGAAAAGTTTAAAGCCAACACTAATGAATTACTTGATGAGAATTTCGAAGGTTTCGATTTTGCATTGGGGGATAAAAAGTTTAGATATGGCGTACAAAACCCTTCGCAGATAGCAGAAAATCAATCAGACATTAGTAATTTCATAGGGAAGTTCCTTGGGAAAGATGGTACGATTGAGGATACCGCAGGGTATCACAAAGCATTGTATGCAGGTGCAAATGCCGATAAAATGGCAAATCACTTTTACGAACAGGGCAAAGCCGACGCCATTAGAGATGTTGTAAACAAATCTAATAACACATCAAGTACAGCCAGAAAAGCTGCGCCTGTAGATAGCGCTAGGTTTGGAGCATACAAAGTTAAATCAGTTTCTGGAGCGGACTCATCAAGACTGAAAATTAAAAAATTTAACAAACAATAACTATGAGTTTATTACCACAGTTTGGGGAATTAGTCCCAACACAAAAACCGCAATTACTTGCGTCAAATTATCTACAATGGACAGACAGCGCAGGAGCTGACAACTTTGCGGATTTTGCACAGCAGTATTTACCAGAAATCTACGAAGCGGAAGTAGAGCGTTATGGAAACAGAACGTTATCTGGATTTTTACAAATGGTTGGCGCTGAAATGCCAATGACATCTGATCAAGTTATTTGGTCTGAACAAAACCGTTTACACATTTCTTATATAGGTTGTACCACTGGAGCAATAGCGGGAACTACTCAAATAATAAATGTTAACCCTGGAGCAGCAGTTGATGTTCAAAATGTAATATCAGTAAATGATACTGTTGTCGTTTTGGATCCAACAACTGGGCTAGAAGCTAAAGCGGTCGTTACAGCATCTGTAACAGGAGCAGGGGCAGGAGCTCAAATTACTGTTCAAACTTTTTCTGGAAAAACTCTTACAGGAGCGGCCCCGGGTGGATTAGGATTTACAGCCACAGGGTTAAAGGTATTCGTTTACGGATCTACCTATGGCAAAGGATCTGACACAGTTGGAGGAAATGCTAGAACTAGTATTGAGCCTGTATTAACGCAGTATTCAAACTCGCCAATTATAATTAGAGATCAATATGTTGTATCTGGATCAGATACCGCACAGATCGGATGGGTAAATGTAGCGACTGAAGATGGAACTGATGGATACCTATGGTACCTAAAAGCGGAATCTGAAACTCGTTTACGTTTTAACGATTACCTAGAAATGGCGATGGTGGAAGGCGAATTAAATGCGTCTACATTAAATGCATTTACTCAGCCAGGAACAGAAGGCTTATTTGCTGCTATTCAAGAAAGAGGAAATGTAGAAACCGGGTTTACTGCTGCCAACGGATTAGGGGAGTTTGACAAAATCCTTAAGAATCTCGATACACAAGGGGCTATTGAAGAGAACATGCTGTTCCTAAACAGAGAAACTGCTTTAGACTTTGACGATATGCTAGCTGAACTATCTTCTGGCGCTGCCGGGGGTGTTGCTTATGGATTATTTGAAAATTCAGCAGATATGGCGCTTAACTTAGGATTCAGTGGATTCCGTAGAGGATCTTATGACTTTTACAAAACAGATTGGAAATACCTAAATGATGCATCTACTCGTGGGGCGATCAACGGTGTTAATTCAATTGATGGTGTATTAGTGCCAGCTGGAACTTCTACTGTTTACGATCAAGTACTAGGAACAAATATCAGACGTCCATTTTTGCACGTACGATACAGAGCTTCTCAAACTGACGATCGTAGAATGAAGTCTTGGTTAACAGGATCTGTAGGCGGAGCAAGTAGCTCAACTCTTGATGCAATGGAAGTAAACTTCCTATCTGAAAGATGTTTGATTACTCAAGCCGCTAACAACTTTGTACTATTCAAAGGAGTCTAAGGATTCAAATTATGTAAAGGAGGGGGGTGCCTTAGGGCGCCCTTACCTTTATTTTTAACTATTAAATTATATTATATTATGGCAAATAAAAAACCAGTGGCTAAAAAAGCCGAAAAAATAGAAGTTGTTGCACAAGAAGTTGCAGCACCTATTAAAAAAATAGAAGAGGCTCCGGCTAAACCCGAATGGGAAATAAAAGATAGGCTATACTATCTTACCGGGAGGCATACACCTTTGACACATACCATACCTTGCAAGCATACTACGAAGCATTCGCTATTGTATTTTGACACAAAAAAGGGCACTCAAAAAGAGCTTAGATACGCAACCAATCATGATTCGCCTTTTAAAGAAAACCAAAAAGGGGAAGCAACACTTGGGCATATACAGTTTTTAAATGGAGACCTGCGAGTACCTAAAGAAAAACAGAATCTACAAAAGCTATTGTCGCTATATCACCCATTAAAAGGTAGAGTATACGAAGAGTTTGATCCAGTAGAAGAGGCGTACGACGATTTAGAACTGCTTGATTTGCAAACAGATGCAGCCGTTTTTGCTAGAGAAATGGATATAGACGATGCTGAGGCCATCCTACGAGTTGAAATAGGTAGCGCTGTAAGTGAATTATCTTCTAAGGAAATCAAAAGAGACCTTAGGTTATTTGCTAGAAGTAATCCAGAATTGTTCCTAGAGCTAGCCCAAGATGAGAATGTAGGACTTAGAAATACAGCCATTAAAGCTACCGAAGCAGGGGTAATTGCTTTGTCACAAGATCAAAGAACATTTTCTTGGGCATCCAACGGAAGAAAGCTGATGAATGTGCCATTCGATGAAAACCCATATTCTGCAATGGCAGCATACTTTAAGACCGACGAAGGAGGGGAAGTATTCAGATCTATAGAAAAAAAGATTAATTAGTAGTTTTTAAAAAAAACACGTAATTATATTATAGATGGTGAATTAATTTTAGCCGGCTTCATCACTGGGGCCGGTTAATATTTATAACAAAATAAAGTGAAATGGCAGTAAATGTAGATATAGTTTATAAAACAGTGTTACTTATTCTGAACAAAGAGCAGAGAGGTAACTTAACTCCGGATGAATTCAACAAGGTTGCAACACAAGTACA
>Ga0222653_1000614_pt1 | contig 20124 bp, 20 predicted proteins | sample AntAcemetagen419_FD_179856 | JGI IMG/M metagenome (GOLD analysis project Ga0222653, IMG submission 179856) | Saline water microbial communities from Ace Lake, Antarctica - #419 | ecosystem: Environmental > Aquatic > Non-marine Saline and Alkaline > Saline | place: Antarctica: Ace Lake...
GCACGACACTGTTCAAAGATGTTGGATACTCCTTTTCGAAGTTGAGCTCCCCATCACGACGATCAATCCCTTTGCCCGTATGGAGGGGCTTCAATTTGTCTGGGAACGTGTGATGGGAGTCAGCCACGAGATAAATGCTTTTGTTGCAATGCAACACCTGACCCCGAAAAATAAGATAATACGTTTGCCTCGTGCTTGATATGCTCCTTTATCGCAGCTTCCGAGGAATGAGAATCATCTAAAATTTTGAACTATGAAAAAAGCACTACTCGCCATCGATTTTATCAACGACATTGTTCATCCTGAAGGTAAAATTTCGGGTTCGGCAGACCATGTTCGAGAGCAAGATGCCATCGCGCATACCAATCAGGCCCTTACATATGCTCGGGAGCACGACTGGCTCACCATTTTTATCAAAGTTGGATTTGACAAAAACTATCATGCGCAACCGAAAGGCTCGCCACTCTTTGGCCAAGTGGATCAAGTGCGGGCGTTGGAATTCGGTAGTTTTGGCACCGAGTTTCATGAAGATTTGAACGTGTTGTCCGGTGACTGCGTCATCAAGAAGCCGAGAGTCAGTGCCTTCTATGGCACGGCATTGGAGGCAGTTTTGCGGAGCAATAAGATCGAGCATCTTTACCTCTGTGGAGTCAGTACCAGCTGGGCGATCCAATCCGCCGCCCGAGATGCGCATGATCGAGATTATCGACTGACGGTGATCGAGGATGCCTGCGCCGCTTCGTGTCGTGACGAGCATCAGATGTCGATTCAGATGCTGTCACGTATTGCGGAGATTGTGACAGTCAAAGAATTAGGATAGCCTCGATTTTACACAGGTAAGAGGTTGATGGATTACAGGCTGCATATGTTCAGATCTCGACTTTCTCGTTGGGTTCGAGTCTCCGAGATGTTTTTCATTTTCTTTGCAACTCTTCCCTGTGTGCTGGTTGCTGTGCTGAGTGGCGACCAGCAATGGTTGTCTTTTGGGCTGGTCAGCAGTTCGGTGTACTTGGTTCAGTCGCGGCTTGGCTGGGGCGTCTTTCCCATTCTCGGACATGGAGTGCTGATCGCTATAGGATTCAGTATCTTGTTCCTCAGCCAAGGTCAAGGAACGCCATGGTTGTTTGCCTCGTTGTGTGCCACCCTCGGGGCTGCCTCCATCGGTATTACCTATTTCGGTCGCAAGCTTCGAACGCTTGGAACCTGGATATTGATTCCCTCCTTGTATCTCGCTTGTGATTTTTATGATAGCGCACATCCGCAAGGGATGATTTCCGACTATCTAGTCCTTTTACCCCGGCTGAGTGTTGCCCTCATCGGACCTCTTCTAATCCTTTTGATCCAGTATCGCTTCAACCGCACTGACGGCCTTGCGCTCTGGGGCATTCCGCACAATATCGCAGGCGAACGCGAGCAGGGTGTGCTTTGGAGTGTCGGTGGAATCTTTGTCGCTCTCTTTGTTACTTCGTTCACCGTTCAATTACTTGGGATTGAGTATGGGCAATGGATTATCTGGTCTACTGTCAGCGTGAGTACTGGGCAATTGGCAAGTATGCACCGTAAGCTGGGGCATCGAGGGTGGGGCGCTCTTTGCGGATTACTCCTCGGCTTGGCGATTGTTTTCCTCCTTCCGTTGCATGGGCCAATGGATGGATTCGCCGCAGTACTGTTGCCTGTGACACTGGTCGTTCGCAATTACCCGATCGCTTTTGCCAGTCGCTGCATGTTGATTGTGATTGCAGCTGGAAGCATTAGTCAAAGTGAAGTCGCCGCGGAGATTCGACTGATCGGTGTTTTAGCCGGTGGCGTCATCGGTGTCCTATGCGCTTATCTTTCCCTCGGGCTTGCGTCTCTCAGCAGGAAAGTCCAAAGTAGTTAGAGTCTCGAAGTAACAGTTTAGCTGATTTTACTCACGACGTTTCCGGGAAAATCTGAGCGTGAGCGTGAAATCAGTGGGAGTAGTTTTCGCAAAGTTTCAGGACTGAATCGCGTAAGGAACCGGAAATCGCTTCGACACGCAGGTCGATGGGGGCGAGCAGGCCATCGTCCATGCGGATGATGTTGCCGCGATGGGTGTCGGAAATGACGATGTTCCTTGTCGGATCAAAGAAGGCGATTTCACCGTTTTGGGTGAAGCGGAGCCAGCCGTTTAAGGAGAAGAAATCGTGGATTTGCTCCAAGGTGGCTGGTGTGCCGCTGATCGCGGGCTGGCTGATGAGGAGACGCAGTTGGCCATCGGTTTCGAGAACGCCGAGGAACTCGACGCGGTCGCCGAAGATTTCATTGTGAAGAGACCAACGCTCCAAATAGGCGATGGGCGATGCTTTGGGATCTTCATCGTGCCGATGGACGACACGCATTCCAAAAAAGTCCGGCCAAGTGGCCTTGAGGTAGCTGTGGGAATCGGGAGCAAACCAGACCTGATGTTCATTCCCTTCATCGTCGGGAGGATGACTCAGCTCTCGCGGAGAGGTGTGCAGGTAGAGGTCTTTTTCCCGGATGTAGTTTCGGAAAATTCCGAGTTCTTCCTGGTAATAGGTAGAACCTCCTTGAAGGCGCGCAATTGCTTCAAAGCGGCATCGTAACTCGTCAGCGGATGCTTCGAGCGTGATTCGCGGAGTTTGGTTGCCAAGTTCATGGGTGGACATTCGGGTGAAATGGCTGCGGTTTCAAGGATGTTCTTGGAGTAAAAGCTGAAATTTTGAAAGCTGAAACGCTGAAATGGGGATGGTTTTACTCTTCTTGATTACGGATGAGGCGGGGGAACGTCAACATTGGGTCGGGGTGGCTGGTGGCGGGACGCCACGAGCACGGCCTGCGGCGAGACGCCGCAGCTACTTTTCAGGAGGCCGACGGTGTCGATGCCGTGGTAGCCCATGGCGGCGAGGTGATCGCGGAGGGTGGCGAAGGCGGCGTGGGCGAGCTTGTGCGCGGCTTGTTTGGAGATGCCGAGGGATGCGCCTCGGGGATGCGGGCTATCAGTGCCTCGCCTTGGGTGGAGGATTCCGTGGCGGCTTGGTCGAGAATGTAGAGATGGTGTTGGTGATGGCGGACTTGCTTTTCGTAAAGATCGAGCAGGGCGTTGCGCATAGCACGGGCGGCGTAGGCTTGGAAGTCGCCTTTGGCCGGATCGAAGAGGCGGGCGGCGTTGGCGAGTGCTTCCTGAGCGGCCAGTTCGATTTCCGCATGGGGAAGGCCGGGGATGTTGGAGAACTCGCGGGCGATTTTCGCCGCGAGGGGTAGGAATTCATTCACCCTTTCATCCATTACAGGAAAAGCCTATCTTCCTTTTGGAAAAGGAGGCAAGCAAGGTGTTGGTGGCGGCAATTGTGCGGAGTTCCTCGCAATCAATATCAAGCCGACGCTTCGGGCCAAATAGCCACTTGCCACCTCACCCTCAGAAAAAGCGTTTATCCAAAGGGGATTTCATACAACAAGCCGCTGGCTCGCCTCGCACTCCGGGTAGCGCTTCGCCTCGATGCGGTAGTATGCCTGGAGCAAGTCCACTTCCAGCCCCACGGCCTCCCGCACCTCACGCAGGGGAAGGTCGAGCAGCGGCTCGAAATCGACCTCTTCGAGCGGCAGGCAGTCGGAGACATACGCGAGTGCGACAGCATCCTTGAAAACCTTCATGCCACCTTCCTGGAAACGGTAGGGCTTCGGGTAGAGAAGTTTGTTGATGAAACTGAACAAGCTTTGCTCGCGGGTGGAAACCCGGTCCGTCGATCCCATCGTGAATCCGATCACGAACGCCTCATCCATGAGCGTGAGCCCCCTTCCGAGGAGGATATGTATGTAGTCGTGCTGCTCGAGCGTCACCCGCCCCTTGAAAAAACCCAGACCTCCGAAATGAAATTTCGGGTTCTCGGTGAGTTTCACGATCAGCGGAACCTCGTCTTGGGAATTTCCGATCGACATGAGGCAGTCGTAAGCTTCACGCAGCGTCTTTTCATCGTCATCGAGTTTCGTAATCCAAGTCTTCAGGAAGTCGCTGAATTTCTTTCCGTCTTGCAATCCCGGACGGTCGGCGGGATCGGAACTGTTGGTCATGGATTGGTCTGCGCTCATGGTGGTAATCGGATTCTCATACGATGCAGAACCCGTGCCCCAAAGGCGAAAATCGCAACAAACAGAGGCGAGTTGGCATTTTTTTGGATTGTGACCCGCCCTTATTCCGACAATGATGGTTCCTGAAAATGAAATTTACAAAACAACGCTCATTGGTCGCCGCATGTTGTATCGGTCTCGGTATGGGAACAGCCTTTGCACAGAAGGCGGAGATACTGGAATACAAACCGCTGGAGACGGCCATCAAATCAGGGATCAAACCAGTCTCCAACGATAAGAAGATCCCGGTCATCGCCTGGGGCGCGGACGTCGCCACGAAACTGGCGACATACAGTGGCGCATTGGCAGGCGCGGAACTCTATCGGGAGGATAATTTCCCGGTGCAGGTATCCAACTGCCTCAGTGGTAACTCTCCATACTTGCGCGGCACGCTCCCAATGATTCTTCAAGCAAGGAAGGCATTCCAAGACGCGGGCACCGATCTGGTGGTGATCTACCAACTCTCATGGAGCAACGGCGGTGACTGCCTGGTGGTCCGGGATAGCGTGAAATCCATCAAGGATATCAAGTCGGTCGCGGTGCAACTCTACGGACCGCACGAGCATCCGGCGATCAAGGTCATCCAAGATGCGGGAGTCGATCCTGCGAAGGTGAAGTTCTACTACCTGCCCGAGTTGGCAGCACCCCTGGACGGCGCGGGAGACAAAATCGTTTCGCCACCAGAACTGTTCGAAGCACGCGATGACATCGACGCGGTCTGGGTCATCTCCCCGGATGCGGCCGCACTGACTGAAGGCGATTTCGCGGTCAAAGGGGCGAAGATCCTTTTCACCTCCAAGCAGGCGAGCCGAATCATTCCCGATGTATATGCAGTTCGGAAGGACTATTTCGATGCGAACAAATCCAAGGTCGAAAGCTTCGTGAAAAGCCTGCTGAAAGCAGAGGAAGACCTCCGGGATCTCGTTTCCGCGAAGGACAGCAAATCAGCCGAATACAAGAAGTTGATGAGCGAATCCGCCGAACTCCTGCTTGGCGATGCCGGGCTCGTGGGGGATACGGAGGGCATGCTTTCCGAAGCCGAACTTGTCGGTCACTCCGGCAATGTCGCGTTCTTTACCGGCCAAGGCACAACCCGGAGCATGGAGACACTGACCGAAGAGATCCAAGTTGCATTCGAAAAAGCGGGACGCGGAATCGGACGCTTCGAGATGCCTGTCGCCGGCTGGGACTGGGCGGCTCTCGGCGCCGGACTCAAGTATGCGGGCGAGGTGAAAATCACCAAATCCGTTTTCAAAAACCCTGAGCAAGCCCAACAGAAGGTCGAGGAGTTCCTGCTGGATAACCCGGAACTGAGCGAGCGCGATACCGCGCTTTTCGACTTCAACGTCCCATTCGCCGCGAACCAGGAAACGTTTGATTCCAGCAGCACCGACCTACAGAACTATTTCAACCAGGCAATGGGAATGGTCGATACCTACGCAGGCACGACCATGATTATCGAAGCGCATGCCGATGGCTACCTCCTCATGCGCCTCCGCCAGGCCCTTAAAAACAACGACAAGGAGTTGCTCGGAAAAATCCAACGGGTTTTGAAAATGTCCTCCTCCCCGACGGAGCAGACCGCGACCTTGCTGGAGCGCTCCCTCAAAACAAAATCGGCACAGCGGGCGGAAGCGCTCCGTGACGCCTTCGTCGGTTTCTGTAAAACCAAAGGACTGGCTCTGGATGACAACCGCATCGTCGCGGTTGGCCGTGGAGCGACCGCTCCGGTTTTCGAAAACGCGGACACTCCCAACAAACGCGCCGAGAACCGCCGGGGCGTGATCATTCTGGAGCGCCTTGAAGTGCTCGAAGTCGGCGACGACGTGGAGATCGACTTTTGATCCTGAAACACCCCGAAAAAATGAAGTATTTCCCAATCACCGCCAGCGCCGCAATTCTTGGCGCCCTGTTAATCTCCGCTTGCGAGAACCCATCTGTCGAAACGGGCACTTTGGATACCAACGGAGAGGCAACCCAATCCGCCGGGGCAAAACCGTCGGGGAGCGACCACGAACCGATCCGCAACACCAGCCCGGAAGGTTCGTCGATGGATCCGAGTTCGAATGCGTATATCGTTTTTGACGGCAGCGGCAGCATGAACGGCGAACCCATCGAGCAAGCAAAGCGTGCCGTGGCCGCCTTCGTGGATGGCGCGCCGGAGGATTTGAATATCGGGCTTCTCGTATTTGATAAAACCCGGATGAGAGGCAAGGAAGTCGTCCCGCTGGGCCGGGGCGAGGAACAACGCCGCCAAATCGCTCAGGAAATCAGCGGTATCGAGGCAGGTGGTGGCACACCCTTGGGTTCCTCCATCAAAGTTGGGACAGGCGCACTCATCAGCCAGTTTCAGAAGCAGCTCCGCTACGGAGACATCCGGTTGATCGTAGTGACCGATGGCGCGGCCAGCGACAGACGGGATTTTGACGAGAGCATCAGGTTCGCTCAAAAATATCACGTGCCGATCTACACCATCGGATTTCGGATTCGGACCAATCATCCGTTGCGCCAGTATTCCGAGTCCTACTTCACAGCCAACGACGAGCAGGAACTCCTAGGCGCGATGCAGGAAACTCTTGCCGAACTCGATGACAGCACCTCTCTGGATCTTTAGAAGGTTGAACTCGCCGACTTATCCGGAATCCCGGAATTCCACCGAATCATGAACCCGTCATCGAAGCTCGCCGTCCTGCTGTTCTTGGTTTGCGCCTTGGTCGCCGGATCATGGTTCGCCATCAAACCGTTTTTCAAAAAACAACAGGAGGCATCCGAGCGTGCGAAGGCGGAACAATTCGAGCGCGATATCTCCGATGCAAAGGTGAAATCAACTATCACCATCGCCGGTGACGGATACCTCGGTTACTTCTTCGCCTCGTCAAAACAGACCGTCAAGGAGTCCGCCCGGCAGGGCCTTGGCGTGCGCTGGATCGATGACGGGGCGGCGGTCGCCGAGCGGGTTTCGAAATTGAAATCCGGCGAATACGACATCATCGCAATTCCGGCAGCGGAGTATCTCCTGCATGGCCGGAAGGCGGGTTTCCCCGGCGTGATTGTCGCTGCCATCGCCCGCTCGAACGGTGGTGATGGCATCGTCGCGCTTAAAGACAAGCTCCCGAACGACGATGTGGCGGATCTCAATGATGCCTCCCTCGAATGGGTTTATACCAGTGAGAGTCCGAGCGAGTTTCTCGTCGATATCACCGTGAAAGATCTCGATTTTTTCGAACTCCGTGCAGCCGATGAGGCGGCGGGAGGCAGGAATGGAAGCTGGAGAAAACCGGTTGGCTCCTCTGCGGAAGTTTACACCCGCTCGATGAATGCCCAAGGCGATGTTTTCGTGATGTGGGAACCGGACATTTCACGTGCCTTGAAAAAGAATCCCAATCTCACCTATGTCTGGGGATCCGACAAATTCTCCGGCTACATCGTGGACTATTTCGTGGTCAACAAGCAAACCCTGGCGAAACGCGAAGGTGATGTGCTCAAATATTTCAAAGCATACTTCCGCTCCCTCGACTACTACCGCCGGAATGCCGCGGAACGCACCACCGATATGGCCCGCTGGGCGGATCTCGACCGGGAAACCGTCGAGGAAATCGTCAACGAAAGGAAGATCGACTGGCTCGATCTGCACGACAACTGCCAGCTTCAATTCGGCATCGCCACCAACGGCTCGAAGCTCAAGCCGCAGGAGGGCGTGATCGATACCATCCTTTCCTGCGCCGATGTGCTGATCGATACCGGTCGGATCAAATCATCGGATATCACCGATCCCTACCGCCTGGTGAACTCCAGTGTGCTGGAGGCTTTAAAAAACACTTCTCCGAGGGCGCTTGGCCAGGGCGACAATGGCGAGATCGATTTCGAGCCGCTTGGCGATTCCGCTTGGGAACGACTGGACGAGGTCGCGAAGCTGCAGGTCCGGCCCATACGTTTCCGCAACCAAACCGAATTCGAAGTCGGTGCGGCGGAAGAGGCTGACAAGATCGCCAAACTGCTTTCTGTAAACTACCCGACCTACCGCGTGATCATCCGTGGCCATACCGGAGGCGAGGACAGCGAGGATAACCGCGAGCTTTCCACCCTCCGCGCCGAGGTCGTGATGAAACGCCTTGTCCTTGTCCACGGCTTTGATCAGGACCGGTTGAAAGTCCAAGGGATGGGTTCATCACAACCGCCCGAACTCAGGCCCGGGGAAAACCCGAGGTCGCGAGCTTACCGGGGCCGGGTTCCCAGAGTTGAAGCCATCCTCGTGGAACGCGGCGGACTTTGAGCAGAGCGGATAATTTTCCCAATCAAAATGGCAACGCAGCGTGACAACCAACCCGAGGTCAGCATCAAAAGCCTGACTGATGAGGATGCCATTTTTAAAGCTGTCAGGAACAAATGTATCCAGTCGCCGTTTACAGTTCTGCCCTTGGCTCTCGCCGCAGGAATTCTGCTTCTCACCGGTTCATTCGGACTGGGCTTTCTGGGAGTCTTCGCAGCCGTGGTGCTGGCGATTATAGGAGGGGCGGCTTTCGTCTACAACCTGTGGATCCGTGGCGAGTCGCTGACCCGCGAGCACATCAAGTGGATGATGGAGCAGATCAAGCAGGACAGGCACCAAGTCCTCTCAGAGGTCGCGGAAATGTGTCGTGAAATAGGATTTGCCGAAGGCGCGAAGGAAGCGGGTGAGCTTTCCGAAGCATACTCCCAATACACCGCGTTCCTCGAGACAAGAGCCGGAGCGAAACTCGGTGCCGCCGTTGGCGAACGGATGGGCCTCGCGGAATCCGCCCGCAAGGCAGGCATCGGACATCTGCGCCAGGCCGCTGAAATCCATATCGCGCTCGGTGGTGTCGATATTGACACATTACGGATCGAACACGCCGCATGGAGCGAGGAATATAAAAAGCCGGACGCCACGCACAGTATCCTGGAAAGCAAACTCGGCGCACACTCCCAGCAGATCGGGCGTTACGAACAGCTTGTCCTCAAGCGTGATGAATTCATCGCCCGCTCCAACGAACTGGAGGCCGCTCTCAAAAGCGCATACATGTCAGAAGCAGGCCGCTCTGATCTGAATATCGATAAAAGTACCGACAACCCCGCCGTTCGGCTATCTAATGTAATCAACGCGGCCGAGGCTGCGGAAACGGACATCCGGGATTTTCTCAATGACATAGCAAAGGAAGAATCCATACTCCGGTAAACCTTCACCATTTAACAACTCACCAAAAATAATACCATGGGACTCATCCAAGCAATCAAACGATTTCTCACCTTCAAATGGCTCTACGCCGGAGGTAAAGTAAACAAAGCCGCAGAAGAAACATTCACCTCCTCAGCCGAGGGTGTCGGCATGGCTTTCGATATCCAGAAGGACAAGGAAATCAAGGATCACGGCGAATTCATCAATGCGGTTTCGCAACTCGCGGCCAATGTCGAAACGAGCAAGAAGCGCCTTGAAGAAAGCCTTGAGCGTGAGGAATCAGCGATCAATCTTCGCGACGCTGCCAAAGCGCAACTCGCCAAAGTTCTCAAGGCAAAAGGCCTGACCCGCGAGACCGCGCAAACCGATCCCGATGTCATGAAATGGCAACGCGCGTTCATCGACTACCAGGCAAAAGTCAAAACCGAGGACGAGCTCCAGACACGCATCGGACCCGAGCTTGAGGATCGTCAGGCCCGCCTCGATCAACTCAAGACCCAGCTCGCCAAGCGCCAGCGCGAAATCAAAGGCCTCGACGACCAGAAGGCCCAGGCCATCGCGGATTTCGTCGATGCGAAGACGACTTCCAATCTAATGGATCGCCTCAGCGGCCTTGAAGAAGCCTCCGACCGCTCCGCGATCAACACCGTCACCACCCGAGTTGCCCAGATGAAACAAAAGGCGAAGATTAAGTCCGAGCTCGAAGGTGCCTCTGCGGATTCCATCGAGACGGAACTCGAATCCACGATGACAGAAATGGCAGGCCTGAACCTGCTCGACGAAATGCTCGCCGCAGACACTGCGGAAGCCCCCACCGAAACCACCACGAACGATGGTGAAAGTGAACTCAAAGCCTGAACAACCCAACCACTTACCTAATTATGAAATCTACAATTACAGCCTTCATCGCAGCCGCCCTTGCAGCCGCCCCCCTCACATCGAACGCACAAGCAGACGGAGATTACACCGTCGGTTGGAGCAACTACATCGGCTGGTGCCCGGTCAAATACCTGGCCGATACCGGAATGCTTGAAAAACACGCGAAAAAGAACGGCATCAAAATCGCCGTGAAAGAGTTCGGATACGTCGCCTCCATCGATGCCTTCAAGGCCAAGAATATCGACGTTGTCCCGGTGACGACCATGGACGCTCTCACCTTGATCAGCCAAGCGGGAATCGACACTTCGTTTTTTGTCGTTGGCGATTATTCCAACGGAAACGACAAGTGGCTGGCGAAAGGCGCGGATTCTATCGCGGGCCTCAAAGGCACGACCACATATGGAGAGGAGTTCACCGTAAGCCACTACCTCTTTTACCGGGGTATCGTCCTCGGCGGTCTTAAAGAATCTGATTTCAAATTCGCCCACCGTGCGGAAAAAGGTATCGTCAGCGGCTTCAACAGCGACCAGGCAAAAGTGAAATCCACCGTCACCTGGAATCCTCACGCACTCGGCCTGATGCAACAACCCGGCATCAACAGCGTCTTCGATTCCTCTAAAATCCCGGGTGAAATTCTCGACGGCTTCGTGATCCGCACGGATCTCATGAAAGAGGATCCCCGTCTCGCGAAAGCGGTTTCCGGAGCATGGTTCGAGATGATGGGCATCATGAACGGCGGCGGCAAAGAAGCCGAAGATCTGATCGCAACCATCGCACAAGCGGCAAATGTTACGATTGCCGAGGCGAAAGCCCAACTGGCGACGACCTTCTTTTACTACACCCCCGACACCATGGCAGAGGCTCTGAAATCGAAAGCCCACAAGCAGGCGACCAAGCTCGTCCGCGATTTCTGCTTCGACCAGGCGCTGCTAGGCGAGGATGCCGAAGAAGCCGGTTACATCGGCATCCAGTTCGCGGATGGCGAGGTCCTCGGAAACAAGGACAACGTGCAACTGCGCTTTGACCTGAGTGCAGCGGAATAAGTGGAAGGGATTTATCATCCCCTTCCACTGGCCCGACCGTTTTAAAAACCCATCACAACCGTGAAATTCCTGCGCACCGACGCCAAGATCCCATGGGCGGGCAAGCTCGCCCTGACCCTGCTACCGGTGCTTATCCTTTGCTTCGCATACGTGAAGCGATCATCCGAGCTCGCCGATACGGACCGGGCGAAGCTGATGCCAACGACTGAAAAACTCGTCGAAGCAGCGAAAAAAGTGGCGCTCCCCCTTCCCACTCCTGAGCGCGAGAGCGACCGTCGCAAGGAGCTACGTCTTGAGCGGCAATTCGTGATTTTCAAAGACACCGTCGCAAGCTTCAAGCGGATGGGATGGGCCTTGGCAGTCATCCTGCTGGCTGTCCCGCTCGGCGTCATGATGGGCAGTTATCCATGGGCGGAATCGCTTGGAAAAACCATCATGGTCATTCTCAGCATGATCCCCGCGCTGGCCTTGCTCTCGATCCTTTTCATCACTCTGGGCACGGGTGAAGTCGCGAAAGTCGGGCTGATTGTGCTCGGGGTGTTTCCACTGGTCTGTCTCGACACTTACCTGCGAGCGAGGGCGATTCCACGCGAGCAGTTCTTCAAAGCACAGAGCCTCGGCGCATGTGAAACCGAGCTGCCCTGGCGCGTGGTGTTTCCACAGATCTGGCCGAACGTTCTCAATACAATCCGCCTCAATTTTGGAATCATGGCAGTCCTGATGATCGCCGGTGAATCGATCTCCGCCGAAGCCGGCATCGGATACCGGATCTTTATCAAATTCTACCGGACCACCGCGATGGACTCGACCATCGTCTATGTCATCTGGCTGACCTTACTGATGTTCCTCCTCGATCTCGCTGTCAGCCTCTGGATCAAACACCGCTACAAATGGCTCGCCGGAACATGAACAACGACACTGAAAATACCGGCGATGATGAGCGCGATGTGGTCGTCCGGCTGCGCCATGTGGAGGTGACCTACCGCTCGAAACCCAAGTTGAAATTCGATGGCGGTTTCGGTTTTCAGCGTAAGTCCGTGACCGTTTTCCAAGGCCTGAACCTGACCATCCGCAAGGGCGAGTTCACGACCATCGTCGGCCCCAGCGGTTGTGGAAAATCCACGCTCTTCCGGCTCATTCTCGGCTCCCAGTTCCCCACTGCCGGCGAGGTTTTCGTGAACAACGAACCGGTCGAAAACGTCACTCCGAAAACGGGAATCGTCTACCAGCGGTATTCGCTTTTCCCGCATCTGACAGTCGCCAACAACATTGCCCTCGGGCCACTGCTTCAACATACCGGGCCGTTAGAATCATTGGTCCGCAGTATCGGGCCGCGTTATCGGCGCGTGTTTCGGGAGGCGCGGGAGGAAGCGTTCGGGTTATTGAAACACGTCGGGCTTCAGGAGGATGATGGAAATAAGTTTCCCCACGAGCTTTCCGGCGGAATGCAGCAGCGGGTCGCGATCGCCCAGGCCACGATCATGAAACCCGAAGTGCTGCTGATGGATGAGCCCTTCGGCGCGCTCGATCACAGCACCCGTGAGGACATGCAGCTTTTCATCCTGGAGCAGGCGGAGCTCAATGACCTGACCGTGATTTTTGTAACCCACGATCTCGACGAGGCGCTGTTCCTCGGTAGCCGTGTAGTCGGACTCTCCCAATACTGGCAGGCCGATGCACCGGAGCAACAAATCGGAGCACGCATCGTGACCGACCGCGACGTCACCTCCGCTCTCGGCGGGAGCTATCCAAGGCCGACAACTGTCATCGATTCGCCAGAGTTCAGAACGCTCCGGCGCAAGGTCCATGAGGATGTGCTGGACCCCGATCATCTGCAGCGAGTCGCTGAGTTCGATCACGACCACCCCGACAAAGGCTGACTCCCATGGACGAAAAAAATTCAGCGACCCAGCCAGGACCCACACCGAAGTTCATGACCGAACTGGTTGATGGCGTGAAACAGCGCGGCAAGCGGATCTTCGCGCTCACCGGCGGAGTGATGGACTTGTTTCCGAACCGTGATGATTCCGGATTTTCACCGCTTGAAGAACGCCTGTGCCAATCCTTTGCCGGCCATTTTACCATGATCCGTCTGGATCTTTCGCTCGGAGTCGGCTTTTACGATAGCACCCAGAGAACCGACCTGTTCAGCGCCATCGGGTGGCTTCCAGATCCACTTCGGCAGCTCACGCACGACCCTGCTGATTCACTTGGCGGACTGCTCGACTTCGGGTCGGAAATCGTCAACCGCCACCTTGGTCGACGTGACCAGAAGAAACAGCAGCCTGTCGCGCCGAGCCCCGAGATGCTCTTGGAACGGACAAAACAACGCCCCGGAGCGTCCCTTGTGCTACTTCGTGAAATCACGGAAATGGCACGCCGAGCGGCGGAACAAGGAGAGGCGGTGAAGCCCATCTGCACGATCATCCGCTTGGCAGGCGCGTTTTTTCCTCCGGGAGATTTTGGGAAACTTTCGGAACTGGATCGTGGCAGGCTCGCCACACTTCTCAGTTGGTTGAGCGATCCTGCTTATCTGGCTGGAAACCATGTGACCGTCCTAGTGGCCGAAAATCGCTCGGAACTCAATTCCCGAATCCTCTCCCTTCCCACCTGCCAATGCATCGAAGTCGGTTTCCCCGATGACGCGACCCGCAGGCACTACATTTCAGATCGCATCGCAGTGTTCGAAAAACATCCGGATGCTGTCGCTCCAACTTTCGAAGCCGGAGTGGACGAATTCATCGGCAATACCGCAGGCCTGAACCTGACCGCGGTTTCGTCGCTGCTTGAAGAGTCTGCCCGCACGAATTCACCAGTAACCCGCAAGTCGGTGAACATGCTGCTGAATGAAATTCTCAAAGCGCAATTGGACGGAGTGGTCACGATCAAACGCCCGCAGCATGGCGATGCGGATCTCTGCGGCTACGAGGGACCGCGCGATGCGATCAAGCGCGTATTCCGCGATTGTGAATGCACGGAAACCGCAATTTCGGCTTTCGTCGTCTCAGGCCCCAACGGTGTCGGCAAGACTTTCAACGTGGAAGCGCACGCCGCCGATTCCGGGCGTATCGTGATCGAGCTCTCGCAGATCCGTTCCTCGGATTTCGGCGGAACCGACCGACTTTTCGAAATGGTCAGACGCTATATCGAGATCTACGGGAAAGTCGCGATCCTCGTCGACGAGGCGCATGCAGCCTTCGGAAGCATTCATTCCGGTGACACCCACGGGACTGAAAAAAGACTGATGGCGAATATCATCAAAATGATGTCCGACAAGGGGCTGCTCTCGAAAGTAGTCTGGTGCCTGATGACAACCCGGCCCGACCTGCTCGATCCGGATGTGCTCAGCCGTGCGCCGAAACAGATCCCGATTTTCGATCTCGAAGGGGAGGGTCGTAAGACCTTCTTCCGCGCGATGTTCACGGCCAAGGGTATTGACTTGGATGGCGATGAACTCGACAAGGTAGTCGAACAAACCGATTGGTATTCCAACCGTGACTTGGATTTCCTGATCCGGGAGGTGAAAAGCGCCCGTCGTGACCAACCCGGGATCACGGTTACCGAGGTTCTTAAAACGTGGTCGGCTTCCAAAGGTATCGTCCAGAAACGCCACGCCCAGTCATTGATCGCGGCCTCAACGAGCAGCTACCCCGCATTGGTTCCGCAGAGATTCGAGACGGAAAATTTCGCCCAGGAACTTGCGAGAGCAAAAATGATCCTGGAGGGCTGAACAGTGCGAGGACTTCAGTCCGCAGTGGATGGGCAATGCGCGCGGTCCATAATACGTCAGAGTGGTTTGAGCGTTGAAGATTTCTGCAAATAGTAGAACACTCGGGTTATGAATCTCTGGAGCAGGACAGTCAGATTTTTTCCGCCTCACGAAGCGGTGCTCCTGCTAGTGATCGTGGTGGAGGTAATCCTTTTCCAGATCATGGGGCGGAATTTTTTGACCGATGGAAATGTCTCGAACGTGTTCCGGCATTCGGTGGAGATCGGGTTGCTAGCGCTGGCGATGACTCCTGTGATCCTGACTGGAGGGATTGACCTTTCAGTCGGATCGTTGATGGGGCTTTGCGCGGTTTTGTTCGGGATTATGGTGAATATTTTGGGACTGAATCCGTGGACTGCGGGTGCGCTGACGATTCTTTGCGGAGCGGTTGGTGGGTGCGTGAACGCGGGGCTGGTCGCCGGGTTGAAACTTCCGCCGCTGATTGTGACGCTGGGGACGTTTTCATTGTTCAGGGGTCTTGCCGAGGCGCTCACGAAAGGTTCGGAGTCATATTCTGGATTTTCCGAAGATTTCCTGGCGCTTGGGAATTCGGATATAGCGGGCGTGCCGACGCAGGTTTGGATCGTGATCGGAGTTGGTTTTCTGATCTGGTTTTTGGTGCATCGGACAACTTACGGAAGGTCGCTGCGGGCAATTGGATACTCCGAGGAGGGTGCGCGGTATGCCGGACTTCCGGTGGCGAGAAATGTCTCTTTGGCCTACATCACTGCGGGGGCGGTTGCGGGCCTGGCGGCGGTGATTCTGGTCGCACGGCTCGGCGAAGCGCGTGCGAACGCGGGGACAGGATATGAGTTGCTGGCGATCACTGCGGTGGTGCTTGGAGGAGTGAGTATTTTCGGTGGATCGGGGAATGTGAGTGGGACCATTCTCGGGTGGATCTCGCTGGCAGTCCTGAACAACGGCCTGACGCGGATTTCCGATTACGAAATACTTGGTGAGAAGGTTTCGAGTGTGGCGCGTGAGGTTTCGGGATTGCTGACTGGGCTGTTGTTACTGACCGCGCTGGCTTTGGCAGCCTCTACAAAAACGCTGGCACTTCGCAGGCCGCGTAAGCAAACTTCCGCCGATCCATCAAACCCATGACACGCAAAACCTTCCTCCTCACCGCCGCCCTCCTCGCCTCGCTTCCTTTCGTTTCCTGTAAGAAATCGGAGGACGCGGGCAAGCTCTCCGTCGGTTTTCTTCTGAAGAGCAAGGGCAACCAGTATTTCGTGACCTGTGAAAAGGGTGCCCGTGCGGCTGCCGAGGATCTTGATATCGATCTCCGGGTGGACGGCCCGATCAGTGCGGATCCGGCGAAGCAGAATGAGATTGTTGAGAACTGGATTACCGATGGCTTGGATGTGATTGTTGCTGCCTGCGAGAACAGGGATTCGCTCTCAACTGCGCTGAGAAAAGCTCAGGACGCGGGGATCAAGGTGGTGACTTACGATGCGGATGCGCAACCGGATGCGCGTTCGTTTTTCGCGAACCAAGCGACGGCGCAGGGGATAGGCGAGAAGCTGATCGATACCGCTGCGGAACAAATGGGCGGGGAAGGCGAGTTCGCGATCATCACCGGAACTTTGACCTCGGCGAACCTGAACCTGTGGATCGATGCGATCAAGGAGCGGCAGGCGGAAAAATATCCTGACATGAAGCTGGTGGGGATTCGCCCTTGCGATGACCAGAAGGACAAGGCCCAGCAGGAGGCGACGAATTTGTTGAGTGCGAACCCGGATATTAAAGCGATCATTGCAGTCTGCTCACCAGGGGTTCCAGGCGCGGCAGAGGCGGTGAAGCAAGCTGGTAAAGCCGGTGAGGTGAAAGTCATCGGGTTGGGGCTGCCCAGTGAGAATCGTGTCTATGTGAAAGAAGGAGTCACCCAGGCGATCATTCTCTGGAATCCACAGGATCTCGGTTATTTGGCGGTGCAGGCGGGAGTTGCGCTTGCTAACGGAGAGCTGGAGAAAGGTGACGAGACTTTCGAAGCTGGAAAACTCGGCGAGTTGGAGATCAAGGGAGACAGCATTATACTTGGAACGCCCTTCGCATTTACGGAAGAAAACATCGACGACTACGATTTCTAAAAGCCGATGTTTGCGGCGGCGAGAGCGGCGTGGATCTTAAAATCGATCAGGAATCCGGAGGATTCTTTTTCCGAGAGGAAGTTGCGAAGCTCCCCCAGAGGGATTTTGTGAACAACGATATTTTCGCCTGCGGTTCCGCCGCCTTCGTTTTCGCGGGTCAGTTGGGTTGCGTGGAAGAGGTGGGTGGTTTCCGGGGTCATGCCTGCGGAGGTGGGTGATGAGATCGCTAGCCGGATGAATCCTGCGCGGTAGCCGGTTTCTTCAAGTAACTCGCGAGCGGCGGAATCGGCGAGGCTTTCACCTTGGAATTCCGGTTCATCGCCGACGAGGCCGGCGGGTATTTCGATCACCTTTTTCCCGACCGGGATGCGGAATTGCTCGACCAGAAGGATTTCGTCTTGGTCTGTGATGGCGAGGATGCCCACGCAGGCGTCGGAATTGGGGCGGCGTGCGTAGTCCCAGTGTCCTTTGCGGTAGAGGCCGAGCCACTTGCTTTCGTATAAGATAATTTCCTCCTGCATGGGCGGGATGTTAAGTGCGGGCGGATGATTTGGGAAAGAAACATTGGCCAGACGCTGTAAAAGGGATTACCTAACCGCCCCGTAAAAAACAGCCGATGGACCGCCACGATTTTGATATTCCAGTTACCTTCAAGCACCGCTTGATCTTCACGCGAGGGGCATTTCTGGATGGAAATATGGCGGTATCCGATATTCTTGCGGAGGGCAGCGGCCGCCGGGTCCTGGTTTTTCTGGAAGAATCCGTTTCTTCAGCGTGGCCGAATCTGGTCGATGAGATCCATGGATATTTCGACGATCTGGATTTTGACTTCCGTGGTGTCAGGATTTTTCGCGGTGGTGAGGCGTGCAAGGCTGATGAGACGCTGGTGCGCGAAGTCTGGAGTGAGATTGATGAGAGTCATATCGACCGTCATTCATACGTCCTTGTGATAGGTGGAGGGGCGTTTCTGGATGCAGTCGGATTTGCGGCCTCAACTGCGCACCGTGGAGTTCGGTTGGTGCGTTTCCCGACTACCACACTTTCCCAAGACGATAGCGGGGTGGGTGTGAAAAGTGCGATCAATGCGTTTGGTAAGAAGAACTGGGTAGGGTCTTTTTCGGTTCCGTTTGCGGTGATCAATGATTTCGCGTTTCTTGAAAGTCAGGATAGTGAGACAAGTCTCGCCGGACTGATTGAGGCGGTGAAAGTCTCGCTGGTGAAAGATCGGGAATTCTTCGAGTGGATTGAGGAAAACGTTGTGGGCTTGGTAAGCCTTGAGCAAGAGCCTTTCAGTGAATGTGTCAGGCGCTCGGCGCTGCTTCACGCGCGGCATATTGCGATGGGGGGCGATGCTTTCGAAACTGGTTCAAGCAGGCCGCTGGATTTCGGTCACTGGGCGGCACACAAGATGGAGGGGATGACCGACTATCAGCTTTCACATGCGGAGGCTGTAGCAGTCGGTGTGGCACTGGATACGATTTATTCGCGAAAGAAAGGCTTGCTTGGTGAGTCGGAAGCGAACCGTGTGATCGAGGTGATCACCAGGTTGGGCTTGAAGACTTATCATCCGGCTCTTGATTGGATGGATGAAAAAGGTCGCCGCCGTGTGCTTGCCGGTCTTGATGAATTCCGCGAACACCTCGGCGGAGAACTAACCGTTCTGCTTTTGCAGGGCCTCGGAAAAGGAATCGATGTGCACGAGTTTGATCTGAAGCTACTCGATGAGAGTATCGAGGAGCTGCGAGAGATGTGGGAAGCCGTCGCCCGATGACTGGACGGCAAACGCCTCAGGGCGGTCAAGTAAGGGGGGAACTGTTTCTTACAGAAATACGTGGTTGGATCATAAACTACCCTGCGACAGCGGCTGCCCCTTTGCTTAGTGATTTCCTATAGGCTGTTCAGTGTTTCCCGACCGCGCGCTTTGGAATCGGCGTCGTCGGCTTCACGGCTTCTCATTGCGAGGCCTTTCTTGATTTCTCTGCGGGCTTCTTCGTCGCGGTTCATCATGGCGAGAGTCCGGCCGTATTCGATCTGATGAATTAGCCGGTTGCTGTTGATGTTCCGGGCTTTTTTAAAGTGCTCGAGAGCTTCCTCGTAGGAGCCTTTGGGGACGCCACCATAGACGATTTTCGCAATGAATCGGGTTCCGCCACCGATGCCAGCCATTTCCTGATGCCATCTGCCGAGCATGTGGTGTGCGTAGTCTGACCTCGAATTGAGGCGGAGGGCTTTTTCGGCTTTGGCTTTCATTTCGCGAGAGGCTTCGAGCTTTTCCTTATTTCCCATGAACTCGGTATTTTTTCCCAGGGAGAGTGCTACGGCGAGGTGCGGATCCGATGAATTCGGGTCAATCGCGACGGCTTTGCGGGAGTATTCGAGGGACTTCCGAGCGGCTTCCTTTTTTGCAGCTCCGTTCAGCGAGGGCATCATGTCGCCATGTTGTTTGGCTATCTTGACGAGGATTTCGGGATCATTCGGCGCTCGGGCTTCAGCTTTCTGAAAAGCATCGAGGGCTTGACGGGTTTTGCCTTTGGCTTCGAGCGCGTTGCCTTTTTTCTTCCATTCGGAAGCTGATTGGGCGGTCGCGAGGGTAGTTGATAGGGCGAGGAGTAAAAAAAATTTCATAATGGAAAGTGTTGTGTAAATAACGGTCGAATCTCCGATTCTTCAAATCATGATTTTAAATTTCTGAAAAGGTTATGCGAGACGATCCACCTGCGGTCGCAGCGGAAGCCCCATAGTTCGGCGCGGGCCGTCCAGAAGAACAGCCCTTTGCCGACGATCACCGCTGCCGCAGAGAGAGAGAGAAGATTTTCACCGCAGAGGCGCAGAGGTCACAGAGGGAACGCTGAGAAGAGTTTATGTTTCGGGACATTGCAGGGGATTTTAAACGGTTATTCCATTTCACCCATTGGGTGAACCAAGCAGTTCCATATGTTCGCCAAATTTCATATCTTCCCACAAGCAAGGCTTTGACTCCATTTCATTCCGTCCAAGCGGTTTGGCTTTGCTGTCTGGAAAGGTTCGCTATCGCTCACTCTG
>Ga0222653_1000615_pt1 | contig 20115 bp, 19 predicted proteins | sample AntAcemetagen419_FD_179856 | JGI IMG/M metagenome (GOLD analysis project Ga0222653, IMG submission 179856) | Saline water microbial communities from Ace Lake, Antarctica - #419 | ecosystem: Environmental > Aquatic > Non-marine Saline and Alkaline > Saline | place: Antarctica: Ace Lake...
CGCCATTGTGAATATGGGTTCAAACAGTTATCGCAAAGGTAAGGTCTACCACTTCGATACCGATGAACTCAAAATTTCAGATGGTGATGAAAGCTGGTCCAAAAAATGGGAAGCTATGTCACATGCACGGCAGAAACCAAACCACATTCCCGGTTGGAAAGCCGGCGATAAAGGCAGCCTGCTGGAAGAGCCCGCTTATATGGCACTGGCCGGCCCCTGGGTCGATGGGAAACCACCGAAAAACAATCCGAATCCCAACGCCGGTTAATTCCCCTGTTTGATTCTACAATTCCCGCGTTCCTCTCTGGAACGCGGGAATTTTTTTACGTATAACTAAATCAAAACAGTATGAACTATTCACCCTTTAGTCCTATAGGCCTCATCATGAAACGTCATTTCACATTCTCCCTTGTCCTCGCAGTGATGGCGCTGTTCACAGTCACCTCTGCCATCGACGCCGGTGAAAAAACCGGTTTCACATGGAAAGACCAGCCAGAGAAAAAAGTCGCTGACCTCTACTTTAACGGAGCTCCGGTTCTGCAGTATGTCTATCCCTACGACGATTCGTCAGCCGAAAGTTTTCACGATACCTACAAAGTCTTTCATCACGTTTACGGACCGGGCAGCAAAGCTGTAATCACCAAAGGACCCGGTGGAAAATTCACACATCACCGTGGACTGTATGTTGGCTGGAATAAAACAAAATTCGATGGCAAAGAACTCGACTTCTGGCATTGCAAGAACGGTGCCCACCTGCGGCACGCCAAAATAATCGAAATGCAAGGCGGCCCTGATTCCGGGACAATGACATCCGAAATCCACTGGAACGACGCCAAAGGCAAACCCGTGATTGTGGAAACCCGCAAAGTGACTGTTACACCGATCAAACTCGCCAGCTCAAAAGTTCCCGCCTGGCAGATCGACTGGCAAACCAAACTCGAAAGTAAACGCGGCGAAATCAAACTCGATGGCGACCGCCAGCATGCCGGCTTTCAGTTTCGGGCTGCCCAAGCCGTTGCCGAATCGAACAACGCGACTTACGTTCGCCCTGAAGGATTCCCCCAACAACCCGCTCCGTTCCAGGTCTCCGACAAAACCGATCCCAATGGACACATCAATCTTGGCTGGTTCACCATGTCGTATGAAATCGACGGCAAACACTATAACGTCGAATACATGGAAGACCCCAACGTTCCAAAACCATCGCGTTATTCAGAACGTCCTTACGGCCGCTTTGGGGCATTCTTCGATACGAAGTTCGATGAAAGTAAACCTCTGGAAATGCAATACCGGGTGATTGTCAGTGAAGGGCAGACCCCCAGTCAGACAGACATCCAGAAGCGTTATGATCAGTTTGTTGCTTCTCTAAAAAAATAGGATTCAACATGGGCAAACCAACCGTTGCCATCATTGGAGCCAGCGCGGACCGACAAAAATACGGAAACAAATCGGTCCGCGCTCATTTAAAACAGGGGTACGAAGTGTTCCCCGTTCATCCCAGCGAACCTTCCATCGAAGGTTTAACAGCCTACCCCAGCCTGGAAGAAGTCCCGGCTCAAAAACTCGATCGGATCAGCGTGTATGTCCCTCCCGAAGTGGGAATCGGACTGCTGGAACAGATTCGCAATCGTGGGGCCAGCGAAATCTGGTTGAATCCCGGCAGTGAAAGTCCGGACTTACTCAAGCGCGCTCAGGAACTGGGGCTGAACGTCATTCAGGCGTGCAGTATCATCGCGATCGGGGAATCGCCGTCATCGCTGCCCGAATAAATCAAATCCGGATTCGCGATTGAGCCGCGATACCGGTTTGTATAGAATGAAGTCAGACTTTTAATTTCCTGTAGTGGAATTCTTCATTAGTCCGATACTCGATAAAGCTCATACTATGAAAAAATGTAAGGTCTGTAATAAACCGGCCGTGTACCACCTGACCGAAATCCAGAACGGGGAAGCCCAGGCACTTCACTTCTGCGAAGAACATTTTCAGGAATACATCAGCGGCCAGGCACCGCAGGACGAATGGGAGCCCCAGGACGAAGCCTCGCTCATCGAATTAAATTCGCAAGATTTAGAACTTGATGAAGAACTGGAATGCCCTAATTGTGGAATCACGTTTCAGGAATTTCGCAGTGAAGGGCGTCTGGGCTGCCCACACGACTACATTGCCTTCCGGGAACCGCTGATTCAGCTCCTGGAAAACATTCATGGCGAATGCGTACATATCGGCAAATTCCCCAAGCGAGCCCCAACTTCGAGCCAGCAGCAGTACAACCTGATCAAATTACGCCGCGAACTGACGGCTGCGGTCGCGGAAGAAAATTACGAAACCGCCGCTTCGCTCCGTGATCAGATTTCCAAACTCGAACAGGAAGAGCAAAATAATCCCGATTCGGACGCTTCGGAAGACTAACCGCTCCCGACGAACCCGAAATCAGAGCGTAAATCAGGGAAAATCTTCCAGAAACCATCTGAAAGTCAGACTTTTTTCTCCCCGTCGATTTGTATCACCTCCCGTAAATCGTTAGTATTCCTGCTGAAACAGAATTCCCCGGGGATGTGGTGGAATTGGCAGACACGCTAGATTTAGGATCTAGTGCCGCAAGGCGTGCAGGTTCAAGTCCTGTCATCCCCATTTTGACTGCTTTTAAAAGACTTAGGGCAAATAAGCTCTAAGTCTTTTTTTTGATCCATCTGACACCCCCTCTTAAATCAGCTGGATTCATAAGTCTCGTCTGTAAGTGGTCAACTCTAGCCTTGAACTGAGTTTTCGAGAAAATCGGCTTCAATCTTCCATCTCCCTGGCTTTGGAAAGTGCAGAAGCCACCAGGCCGGCGGGAATTGCGACAATCCCTAAACCGATCACCAGGATGAAAAACGTAAACAGTTTACCACCAGCGGTGATTGGATACATATCACCATATCCAACAGTAGTTAAAGTGGTGACTGCCCACCACAGGCTGTGAAAAACCGAACTAAACGCTTCCGGCTGTGCGGGATATTCAAAGTGATAAATTCCGACACCTGCCAGATAGAGCACTATTAATGATGCAAATAGAAACAGCGCAATTTCTTCCTTGGCAATAATAAATGCGCGGTGAAATCTTTTGGCGGCAGCATTGTACCTCGCTAATTTTAAAACTCGAATCAGGCGAAGTAATCTAAACGACCTGAGTGATCGCAAGTCAAGACTTGTCGCAAGATAAAAGGGGAGTATCGCCAGGGCATCGATGATCCCGAAAAATGAAAACAGGAACGCTCGTTTGTTCGTAGCAACAATGATTCTAGCGATGTATTCGATGGTAAAGATTGTGACACATACGATCTCAATTGATCGCAGGAATTCCCTGGTCTCACCTGAAAGATCGGGGAGCGTTTCAATTGAAAAGCTGACCAGGGACAGAATAATCATGGCCTGTAATGCAAGGTCAAACACCTTGCCTGATTTTGTGTCTGAATCCTCAATGATTTGCTTGATGCGTTGCATGCTAAATTCTCTCAGGTATTCAATGCGATTCGATACGGTCAATCAAGTCCCAACTCAGTCAGGGAATCGAGCAGGTCTTCTGTTGTAATGTATTTGCGCGCCCTATGCACCCGCAGCACGATGGTTTATAAAAGTACCCCCTGCAGATGGGGCGCTTGCGACGCCCGTTCAAATTCAGTTATTCAGACAGACAGTATCTCCAAAGTAGTCTTTGATCAGGAAAAAAGATAATGGTCGAAACAAAAGAACTAACTCCCAACACCTTCTTTATTGAAGTGTCAGGATCTGGTCTGCCTGAAGTGGATGGTCTCTTCGTTCCTTCAACGGCACCGCCCGCCGAATCGGAATCGGGAACCACATCAAGCCTCGGTTACTGGAACGGCAAGATGGCGTGGGATCGCGCGGATGGAAAATCCGCCAGAAATCCTGCGCTCTCCTACTCCAATAGCTACAGGTCCTGGAGAATCTGCCGTCTCGATGGTCATCTCGCCTACGACATCACCTCCGAAGATGCGCTGCCACCAACCGACAGAGAATGGCACGTCTACAAAAAAGGAGTCGCACCTGCGCCTCAAGTCACAATCCACCACTATGATCCAAGACAGCCTTGCCCCGAGCCGAACGTAGTCTTTGTACTCGGAGGCCCTGGTGCTGGCAAAGGAACGATGTGCGAGCTTGCCGAGTCTCAACTCGGCTGGACGCACTTATCCACGGGTGATCTCTGCCGCGCCGAACGTCAGGCGGGAGGTCCGAACGCCGCCACCATCGAAGAATGCATGACTGCTGGAAAGTTGGTACCCAATGAAATCATTGTGACCCTGCTGAGGAACAAGATGGAGACGGTTATCAGAACGACAGGCAGAAACAACTTCCTGCTGGATGGATTCCCCCGCTCTCTGTCTAATCTGGATGCGTGGAACGAGATCTTCGGCAAGGAAGCGGAACTACCTAAAATTTTGTACTTCGAGTGCCCGTATCCGATTCTCGAGCAGCGTATCTTAGGCCGTGCTAAATACTCCGGCAGAAGTGACGACAATGTCGAAAGTATCAAGTTGAGATTCGACACCTTCAAGGCGGAAACGCTCCCCACCGTTGAGCACTTCAAGAGCAAAAACAAGTGTGTTGAAGTTGACACCAGCCAGGATCGTGAGACCGTCTATTCCCTCGTCGTCAACAACCTCGCAGAATACACCGATAAAAAGTTCGCTGCCAAACCGCTCACCGAGAGAGCTGAGATGCTGCTCGGTTTGAGAGCTTATCCAAAGCAGGAGAAAATCTGAGGCGGTGTTGGGCTTGAGTGCTCAATATCTCGGAAACATCTTTCGATCGGTTCGTCGCATCGGTCGGTTCACTAAAGTGAATTCACATCGATCTTCAACAATTGTCCGCTTTTCGGACTCGTCAGCAGCGTATTTTCCGAACTCTCTACGCAGACGCTCCGCTGATATGCAAGAACTCAGAATAGACTCTGTCGCTGCCAGTTGACTTAACAACTTCCAGTCCGTTACCATTCGTCTACGTGGCGAAGTGGTCTCTCCAGTGTAGTGTCAGGCAACGCCGCAGAGTTTTTTTGAGGAATAGGACTTAACATGGCAGAAGGCACGATCAAGAAAGTAATGCAGAAGGGTTTTGGATTTATCGACACCGAAAGCGGTGGGGACTTGTTCTTCCATTCGTCGAACCTCGAAGGCGTGGCATTCGATCAACTCCAGGAAGGACAACGTGTGTCATACACCGAAGGACGTGGACCCAAAGGGCCATGTGCCGAAAACGTCAAGCCGATCTGACGAAGCTGAGAGTAACATTCTTTTTCAAACACGGAGAAACAGATATGGGTGATAAGGGAAGTAAAGATAAAGGCAAAAAGGAACAACAGAAAAAGGCGCTACTCACTCCAAAGGAGAAACGAAAACTGAAACAAGAAAAGAAGAATAAATAGATACGCACTGCTGCCTGTCAGGCTCCCCATTCATACGTAACGAAACCAGCTTTTCCATGAAACCTCCGTTCTTCGAAATCCTCGCCTACGAACCGACCGCGCTCGGCGTACTGTGTTTGCGGCGTCGCGAGCTGCTGTGCGAGCCAGGAACAATCGTCACTGAAGTCACGCTCGACCACGAATTCCTGATGAGCAGTTACCTGACGGCGTCCGAGAAGGCGCTGTCGGAAATCGCGTTGCAGATGCACTCAGGATCTCGCCTGCGCGTTCTGGTCGGAGGTCTCGGCCTGGGTTACACCGCTGGGACAGCGTTGGAATCTGATCGAGTTTCACAATGTGAGGTCATCGAGTTTCTTCCGCAGGTGATCAGTTGGCTGGAGCAAGGGCTGGTCCCTCTGTCAGAGACGCTGAACGCAGACAAACGGCTCAAAGTGACTCAGAGTGATATCTATCAGCGTCTCGCCAGTCCGCCGGAAGAGAAGTATGACCTGATCCTCATTGACGTGGATCATTCGCCGGATGAGAACCTGGACGAAGCCAACGGTAAATTCTACACGGCTGAAGGATTGCAGCGTGCGAAACGCCATCTTGAAAAAGACGGGATTCTCGGTGTCTGGTCGTACGCAGAGAGCTCACCGTTTGTCGATGCGCTGCACGAGGTGTTCCGCGAAGTTCGCATTGAACCCGTGACCGTTTTCAACAATCTGATCAACGTACAGCAGACCGACTGGCTGTTTTTTGCCCGTGACTGAGTCTGCTGCAGTCGATTCTGAATCGACTGTTTCTTCATATGACGGGGTATGAACCGAAATTCTTGCAGGATTACTTGATGTGCCTTTGGTAGAAATTGAAATCTCAAATAACGATTCCTTCTTGCCTGAAGAGATTGTTGCTTTTCTGTGCGAGGCTGATTTGCGAGTCAGCCAGTTTCTCCAGGCTAGTCCACGCCGCGCCACTGGCTTCGTCCCGTGTGACTTCAAAACGGTCTACCACGCGCTGCAAGCCATCACCGATACGAATCTTGCTTCCGGAAATTCGTTGTGCGAATGGGGGAGTGGTTTCGGCGTGGTAGCGTCGCTAGCAGCAATGCTTGAGTTTGAGGCCTGTGGCATTGAGATTGAGGAAGAGTTGGTCGAGGCATCCCGCAGACTGGCAGATGACTTTGGTCTGCCCGTGGAGTTCGTTCAAGGCAGCTTCATTCCCGCGGGCGCCGAATCCTGTGTTGATGAAGCTTATGCCGACAACAACGCCGAGTATTCCTGGCTCGTCACAGACGCGGAGGAGGGATACGAAGAACTGCAACTTGATCCCGATGATTTTGACGTCGTATTCGCCTATCCCTGGCCCGGCGAGGAGTATCTGATCACGAGTTTGTTCGAGAAATATGCCGCCGAGGGGGCACTGTTGCTGACGTACAACTCCCTCGAATCAGTGCGTCTTCGACGCAAGCTGAGTGAAGACTCTGGTGAAGACTGATTCTTTTGTATGTATTTGTCCCCTATCAGTTTCCTATTTAAACAAGTCTATGCACGTGGATAACAAGTGAGGCCAGGTAAATGACCCAAGATGAAGCGTCACAACTTGAAGCAGACTTTGGAGTCACATTTCCAGCAGCGTATCGAGATGCGGTGAAGAATGCTTACCCCTTTACTGATGCCACAGAGGAACTGGATACCGACGCAGAGAGCCTACGGAAGTCCAATAAAAGATGTCGTGAAGAGGATCCTTGGGGATTTCCATGGAAGCCGCATTATTGGTGTATTGGTGGAGATGGAGCCGGTGGGTTTTATTTCATCAACACCCAGCAGGATGACTCGACTGTTTATTTCTGCGATCACGAAGACATGGCCGCTTCCATCGAAGACCTCGACCATATCAGTGTGATGTCCTTCTCGGAATTCGTCGCCTATATTCAGCAGCTCGAGAAGGACGTGGAGAAGTGGGATGAAGAGATGCAGGAGCGAGTTGCGAACCGGAAATGGTGGCAGTTTTGGATTCCTCGTCAGTGGCCTCCATAACCAAAGGGCCAACAAGGGCATAGAGAGCAACGGCTGATCCGCCTCGAGTTCGAATGATTAATTGCAAATGACAGTTAGTACGTGCCTATTTCTTTCTGTCCAGAACGTATTTGCGAAGCAGTTCGATTTTAAATAGTCGGAGAAATGGGCCGTCTGTAACCCTGTCGTTCTCCAAGATATTCCCATCGGGCCCAATCAAGAGATAGCAAGGAAAGCCATGGACGCCGAGTTCTCGATATGCGTTGAGGATTCGCTCGTCCGGGTGGTCAACAACAATGGGAAACGTGAGCCCTTGTTGCCGGCAATGTTCGCGCACTGCTTCTGGCGTGGACGAGTTGTCGTGCACGCCGATCACGGTGACGCCGTGTTTCTCGAATCGATCATGGACAAGATTCACTGAGGGAAAGTCACCATGACACGGGCCGCAGTCGGTGAACCAGAAGTCGAGCAGCACATAACGCCCGTGAAAATCCTTAAGGCTTCGGGCGTCTGTGTTGAACCATGCGGCCCCATCCAATTCAGGGGCTGGCCGTCCTCGATCTCCAGTAGGATGCTGATCCGTTTTTTTCGCGAGGGAGTTCTGCTTCCTGGCAAGACTCCGCCGGCTATCTTCCATCGTCAAAAGTGTATCGGGCGACGATTCCGGCCGGAGTACAATTCGCACATTTTGTAGTGAATCAGTATCGCGCAGGTTAATCCGAGTCACGCCTTTTAAGGGCTGGTCCGCGACAAACGCTGCAAGATTCAATTCATAGTGGCGCTGTTGTGTATCGTGATCGAGCGGTATGCGAGGCAGGGTAATTTCAAACTTGCCCTGGGCATCACTGACGCTTGGTTGCATCCCCAACAATGGGCCACACCGCATGCGCACAATGGCCCCTGGAACCGATCGACCATCTTCGTCGATGACCTGACCGCGTACGGGTTCGAGCCTTTCGGTGACAAAATCGGGTAGCTCGTGCGCGCCTTCCACTCGTATGTCGAGTTCGGTGTAGTCACGGTCGGTCACAAACCCTTCCGCGGCGACATTGACCCGCCCGCGTCCTGGCGCCAGCGCGATGGTATACTTGCCTGCCGCATCCGTCTCGGTCTCCGCACAATAGGTCCATTTTTCCGTCCCGGGAAGGAGACCGTCCGGCGACAGGTTTTCGATTTGGCTGAAGACACTCACGCCCTTGTGAGGCATGCCGTCTCGGCGCATAACACGTCCCGATACATTCACGGTCTTACGCACTAAGAAACGAACTTTTTTTTCGGCCTCAGGTGGAATGATCAGGCGATTGAATACGGGGGTGATGGCGACACCAGTCGCTTTGAGTCGGGATAATGTGTAAGTGGCGGGATGGGCGCAAAACACGATCCGGTCGCCCGTGATCTTCATCGGGACTCGATTCAACGTCGCCGCCGCCGCCGCCGACGACGACTGCGACAGCAGCAAGATTTCGCATGTCAGCCCGTCGAGTCTCATCGGTGTCCGCAAATCGGCGATGAACTGAAATGTCGTCATGACACCAGACGGCAAGGCTACGTCACATAATCGCCCTTGGGCCACTCGCACATTACTCAGCTTCGACTGCGCCCATCGAGGGTGATCAATCCGAATATCAATGAGTGCCCCCTCCGGCAATGAGGGTAAATTCAGTCTCCCGGCAGCGTTGCTGGGTGTGAATTCATATCCGAGCAAGTGCTCCATCCCCCGCCAGATATACGCTTGCCGGTTTTCTGGAGTGCGGATCGATATGTTGACAATCTGTGCGTCTTTCAGAGGTGCGCCCGCGTTGTTTCGCACATCGACCCAGGTGTCAATCGCCGGACGCAAAGTGGCACTCGTAGGACCTTCGGAGCTTACAGTCTGAATGATCGGCGCATACGACGCCTTGCGAATCACGACACAGTAGTAGGCGTCTTTTTGCCGGGACGAAACCCGAAATGCCCGGCGGCATCGGTTGTGGACTTTTGAAGTGGTGGGCTCATCACACCGTCCCAGCGGTGAAGCGTGATCTGGGCTCCGGGAATCGGCTTCAGTGCCGTATCGACGATCGTCCCACGCGGTATCAGTTCCGTAGAGGCCTCGTCCGCGAATCCCACGCCGGGGAAGACAACCGCAAGGAAAGCGATCTGCAACATCGCAGCTCGAAAGAAACTGGAACGAAAAAGAGGTCGGCTGCGCATACGGTAACTCCTGAAACGATTCATACTTGAAAACCCCAATTTTTGTGCCGAATGTTACCGGCTCGACAATCAAGAGTCTTACGCAAGGCAGATTTGTTTAATATATTTCCGTTTCTCAGCAAACATCGGTGACTCGGCTCAGAGATGATTGTGGACGGAAATGAAAATCACATGCATTTTAGCGGCCCATCAATCCAACTATTTTTGAGATTGTTCCCCCAACGTTTTTCTTGAACAATGGCGTCCAAAAAGAAGCTACCGGCTCATCTTTCCGGTGGTTTCCATTGCATCAACGACACAGCGTGTATGAGATGAAAAGAAATGGAGTTCTTAAATAAAGAGAACTTGGAGCTGCAATCGCATTCCGTTAGTCGGTAGATGAAGTAGGATCGGTCTTCTTAACCAATTTGGCCAGCCAGATGTCAAAATCATAGCCGTCCGGACGATTCGAAGAGAATAACAGCGTTTTCCCGTCCGACAAAAGCCGAGGGAGATAGATCCCTGTTTGAGGAGTTCACAGACTCGATTATGACCGGTTCGGACCAGGACGCATCCCAATCCGTTCGAGTCGTCATCCAGAGATCGAGTTTCAATTCCCCCTTCTCAGTCCTCGGTTCAATTCTTCTTTGAAAAATTAACAATCGACCGTCGTTGCTGAGCGTCCCCGCATCTTCATGATCGTCTGTATTCACAGGAGGCCCGACGGAAGTTAGCTTGCCCCAGGGAGCCTGGTGTGAGGAACGCCGACTGATCCAGAGACCATTAGGAAATTTTCCATTAGAAGATTTCGTCGACATTGCCACGATGCGCGTCTGCTCGTCAGAGGTCAGAGTGGCTGATGGTTGCCAGTGCTCATTGATTTCGTAAAGAACCGCTTTTGACCAAGGTGACGAGACCGAAGTTCGTGTCGAGATAAATCGCTTCGCGTTTTGATTAACTCGAGTAAACAACAGCGTGAGACCATCCTGAGATAGCATCGGATAAAATTCGCTTCCGTCCGTATTAATTGCAGGTCCTAAATTGACTGGTTCGGACCATGTCGCTTCTTTGGAATCGCGCGTTGCTATCAAGAGATCGAAGAAGCCATGCCCTCCAGGACGATTCGACGAGAACATGATCGACAACCCATCTGCCGTCATGTTCGCACACAATTCGTTATGAGAGGTATTGATCGGCGCTTCAAGTTTCTTGATCACCCGCCATTCCCATTCACCAGTAGTTAATAACTCGGCAGCGGACATTGACTCGGCGGCTTGAGAGTTCAGCGAAGAGTGTTGGTTGCTATTCTCATACTTTGTGAGTTTATACTTTTCTCCAAGCGCACTGACCGATTCAGGACCAGTTCCAGTTTCAGCATGGGGAGAATTCAGGAAGCGAGAACCGCCGTAGATTAAAACAGCAAGTAACACCAATGAAAGCATTCCCCAAATCTTGCCAGTGCGCAACAAGGATGGCTGCTGACCGTACGAGGCAAATTGTACTGTTGGTTCGGAGAATCCTTGATTGGTACTTGTCGTTGACTTAGATTTTTTAGTATTTTTTTGTCGTGTGATATTGGCAGTATCAATTTCACACTCCTTCAGTCCCACGATCAATTCACTCATCGTTTGAAAACGCTCATCGGGTTCTTTGGCAAGCATCCTGTTGTAAATCGATTCGACCGACTGCGGGATATCTGGACGCTTATCACGAATCGAAGGGATCTCTCCTTCACGATGTTGTAAAAAAATGTTAAAAATCGTGTCTGCCTGGTAGGGAGCTTCACCCGTCAACAGAAAATAAAAAGTACAACCGAGGCTGTAGATATCCGAGCGTAAATCGGCGTGGTGCGCATCGAGCGATTGTTCCGGCGCCATAAACGAAACGGTTCCAAGTACTGCTCCGGTAGCAGTCAGTTCCGCACCCGAATGTCGTGGACTGTAATGGTCCTCGTCCTTGACAATGGTATCTTGATGGACAACTCGTAGCGAATCGTCCACGTTCGCTAAGCCCAGGTCCAGTAGCTTGACCGATCCGTCGCTGGCCAGCATCAGATTTCCCGGCTTGATATCCCGGTGAATGATACCTCGTTTGTGAGCGTGATGCAGTCCACGTGCCGCCTGTGTGATGCAGTCTACCGCCTGCTCCAACGAGAGTGGCCCTCTTTGTTTGACAGCTTTATCGAGGTTGTCTCCACGCACATACTCCATCACGAGGAAATGGACACCGTTTGCTTGATCGGCGTCATACGACCGCACGATATTGGGATGCTCCAGCGTGGCAGCCACACGGACTTCGCGCTGGAACCGTTTGACCTGCTCAGGAGAAGAGAGCATCTTCTGCGAAATCATTTTGATCGCGACCAGGCGATTCATGGTTCGATGAATTGCTTTAAAAACCATGCCCATGCCACCCACGTCGATTAGGTCGAGGATGAGATACTTGTCGATCAGGAGTTCTGGATTGCCCTTCAACAAGGCCGCCGCCTGATACTCCGTCAGTTTTCCACCATCGACCAGTTGCGAGGCAAGCTGCCGGGGATCGAAAGCACTGGATTCTGACGAAATGGTCTCGCTCACCGAGTCGAATTCGTCGGGTGACAAAATCCCGATTTCTGAAAGCTTAGCCAGAAAGTGATCGCAGTCGACAGCGGTTGCATGTTCGTTCTTTAGGCCCTGATCCATCTCGGCAGAAAGTTTGGAATGAGAGAAATCGGTGATGGCCTCGTTCACTCCCTTTTCAAACAAATCGTCTTCGAGTTCGTCGTGCGCCAACAAAGAACGCAGATTGTTGAGCAGATCCTGATCATCTCCACATTCTTTGGCGAGCCAGGCATCACGTTTTCCTTTTGGCATTTCCGATGCCGCAAGAAATAACTGTTGCACACGATTGATTTCATCTTCACTCATCGCCCAGCTTTCTATCATTCTCCGGCCCTAACTCGCGATACAACCATGCCTTAGCGAACCGCCAATCGTTATTGACAGTCCGCAATGAAACTCCCAGATGCTTGGAAACTTCCTCTCCTGTGAGGCCGCCAAAGAATTTCAATTCGACGACTTGCGCGGCGCGCGAGGCCTCCCTGGCAAGTGCTTCTAAGGCATCGTTCAATTCTAAGACATCAAAGTTACTGGCGTTATTGGTGACAGAAATGTGCAAAGGAATTCCACGTCCGTCAGCACCACCCCGTTTTTGGGCTTTGCGGCGCCGGGCATAATCGACCAACAGGCGACGAATGATCGTCGAACCAGCAGCCATCATCAGGGAGCGGTCCGACGGATCGACGTTTTTTTGTTCTAGTAGACGGAGGTAGGCATCGTTAACGAGTAACGTTGGCTGTAATGAATGACCAGGCGTTTCGCGTGTCAGAGCCTTTTCCGCAAGACGATGCAATTGGTCGCAAATCGATTGATGCCAGGCATTTTCATCGTTTTTATCAAAAGGATCCGTCATGCCGAGCCAGCGAGTTTCTAGAGGGGGACAGGGAGTCCTGAAATTAACCAGATAACAGGTAAGAACCTAATGCACATGAAGTCATCTATTCTCACGAATTTATGTACAGACTGCAATAGACGGTAATAAATACATTCATCAGAAGAGCGATCATACGTAGAATCCCGATGTCTAACTTGTCGGGGAAGCGGGCAGCGCGATGTCGGTTCCCCAATGGACGCGGATGTCTCCACCGGCCCCGATTGCGTTCGTGATGAAAACGCAAGAATCACTCGATCATATCAAGTAAGCCTGCTCGGTCTTCCTGGCCCCCCATCAACCGACACAAGTTTACACTGTATCAATTGATAACAGACAGAAACCCTGATACCTTTGAGCAGAACTATATTTCGTCTATCAATATTTAGGCCACTTCATGAGTTACGAATTCTACCATGATTCCTCCGAGCACTCGATAGGAAGTCTGGCCCATGGAAAGTGGCAAGAACTTCGGAAGCTTCTTCCGTTACTCGTGAGCTACGTGAACGATAGAGTTGGCCAAGATTGGGGTGAGGCTGTTTTCCGGAACGTCAGCGTGACCACTACCGGAACCATACCATCGCTTGCCCGCGAAGGCAGCGCGCCCAAGCCGGCCCCTTTCGTCCTTGAAGAGCTTCTGAGTGAACGTGGCGGTCAATCGGACGAGGTGTACGTCGAGAACGCGCGTGAGCTGTTACGACTCTTTGAGTGGTGCGAGTTTCTCTTGACTGCGGACGGCGCCTTTCAACTCTACAAAGCCTCTTACCTGATGCTGCGAAGTGCCTGCCAAAACATTGAACGGCTCTACGAGCAGTGAAGGGATCCCTGGCAGTTGCTCTACTCATTTTTGTCCGCGAAGCTTATCAAATGCAGGACAGTAATTCAAAACGAACGTATTACGACATGGTTCCCGTCGCCCCAACGTGATATCAGAACAGCATACTACATGGCGTTGCCGGCAATCCAGGCTGTTGTCCATGCGTTCTGAAAGTTGAAGCCGCCGGTGATGCCGTCGATATCCAGCACTTCGCCTGCGAAATAGAGGCCCGGGCAGACTCGACTTTCCATCGTGCGGAAATCGACTTCTTTCAGGACCACGCCGCCACAAGTCACGAACTCTTCTTTGAAGACGCCTTTCCCTGCCACTTGGAATTCGCCGGCAGATAATTCTGCCACGAGCGCCTGCGTTGCTTTTTTTGAAAGTTCCGCCCAGCGAACTGGTTGCGGGCCGACGGCGTGATCGACGAGCGATTTCCATAACCGTTTGGGGAGCTGCCAGGGGCACGAAGCATCAACGGTCTTACTGGAATGAGATGCTTTGAAGGAATTCAGTTGTTCGCGAGTCTGGTCGGCACTGGATCCCGAGAGCCAGTTGATTCGCAGTGTGGCGTTGTAATTGGAATCGTGCAGTTCCCGTGCAGCCCATGCGGATAGTTTCAAAACCGCAGGACCACTCAGTCCCCAATGCGTCACGAGTATCGGTCCCGATTGGTTGAATGTCTTCGCGTCGGTGACTAACTGACAATCAACGTGTTCCACCGCAACCCCTGGCAAGTCTTCGATCCGTGGATCGTGAACTTTGAACGTGAACAACGATGGCACCGGCGGCACGATTTGATGTCCGAGGCGACTCGCCAATTCGAAACCGGCGCGGCTGCCGCCGGTCGCCAGGAGAATTCGGTCCGCTTGAATTGATTCGCCCGATTGCAGCGTGACGAAGAAGATCGAGTCTGTTTTACGAATCTCCGACACATTGGCTCGAAGACGAATCACCGCTCCCGCGTCCTCCGCCGCGCCTTGCAAACAATCGACAATGGTCGCTGAATCATCGGTCGTGGGAAACATGCGGCCATCCGACTCAGTTTTGGTCGGAACGCCTCGCGACTCAAACCAGATCACGGTGTCGGTCGGCTGAAACCTGGTGAAGGGACCACGCAGCGCTTTCCCGCCGCGTGGGTAGCTCTTGACCAACTCGCGGGGTTCAAAGCAACTGTGAGTCAGATTGCAGCGACCACCGCCGGAGACTCGTACCTTTGCCAATACGGACGAGGCAGCTTCCAGGATCGTCACATCGTGACCGTTCTCGGCAGCCGCAATCGCCCCGAAGAATCCAGCTGCGCCGCCGCCGATCACGATAACTTTCAAATTTCCTCGCCTCGACTGAACCGGGTGAAGTGTCAAACTATTCGACCAGCGTCGTGTGGTCAAAAAACTCAGCCGAACTGTAAGCCTCTACGGATTTACGACTTGCGGCAGCTCAGAGTCTAGCATTTCAACCAGTTGATTTCACCTATGCGGCTTCAATCTTTCATGCAATCGCGTTGAATACTGGTAACGTCACAATTCCAAACCTGTTTAGGCTCAATCGAAACGGAAGCCGTAATGAAGACATCAACGATTTTCGGGACCATCCTCGGAAATATCGAGGCAGGAGAACAGAACTCGAGCCAGCAGATAAGGCATCTCCACATCACTTAGCATACGGATAAATACTACTGTCGCCGTGCCGAGTATTGTTGTACCATTACTACATGAAGACAAACGGGGAACAACTACCTGAGTTGAGGCAGCCGCGGTCGACACGATCTCGCTGGCTGTGGGGGTTCGCCATTCTTTTGCTTGCCGGATTGTTTGCGGGAGGAAGCCAGTGGTGGAGTTCGCGGCAGTTTGCTGCGCGGTTTGAGAGTGTGGGCGGGAAGTATTATCAGGCACAAGACCCGACGCCGATGACTTTTTCTCTGGCTACTGAACGGCTCATGAGCCGGATTCTTGGCAGTGAAGTTCCAATATTTGACGTCATTGAGTTTACACCGGGAATCATCGATGACGACTGGCTGCGCGACAACCGGTCGGCAATCGCTGACATGTCCCACCTGACGCTCGTCATGCACGGCTCGCGGATTACGACGACCGGCTTGTCCTACTTGCGTGGACTTCAGTGCCTACACTCGATTGACCTCAGTGGCACATGCCTTGCCGATTCAAGCTTGACACATGTGGTCACACATCCGAATCTGGTCGATCTGTCCATACCCGGCACTGGAATCTCGGATGCCGCGCTGGAAGTCTTGTCTCAAATGCCGCACCTTGTTGCGGTCAGTGTCGACTCAATGCAGGCAACCCAAATTGGCATAGCACATCTTGCAAAATGTCCGAAGCTTGAGATACTAAATTTGCATGACGCGAACGATGACAACGTTGCTCAGCTACGCCAGTTGCCGAGACTGGATTTCCTCACGCTTCAAAATGCACAACTTACCAAAAAAAGTCTGACGTCATTCAAGGCCATTCCGAAATTGTCTCTGCTAACGTTCATCGACTGTGACCTTTCTGATGAGCACCTTGCACAATTGCAGACGGCATTGCCGACATGTCAGGTTCAACGCTTCACATCGCAGCAGATCGAAGAAATACAGAAAGCCTTTCTGGATTAGATAGTCATCAAGGATGGGAATGGCCATAAACGGTCCCGATTGACAGACTTTCTTCGGTTAAAAATTTGTTCTTCGAGGAAAGCGATCTGTCGCCAATGACCACTCGCGACGTATGTTCCCAACAAACGCATGGTCAAGGTGCAATATGTCATAAAACTACCCATTTCGCGAAATAGCATTGGTCGAAGAGTACCTGGGGTTAGTGCATCAGCGGCGAGCATTTCGTTCGGTATCAAACACGACTCAGGTCAAAGGCTGAATCTAATTTCCGCGAAATTCATCTAATGGCAGGACCGCAAACAAAAACGAATGTTTTCCAACTTCGTTGCCAGTCCGGTTCCTAGCTCCGTCGATTGTAAGACGAATCTTCAGGTGACGCTGGTCACTCAACTTAGGGTGCGGCAAGCGGAAATACTGAATCCTCGAAACATCACCTCTTCAAAAAAAACGAATTTTTCTATTGATTCCCAATCCGGGGCTGGTAACATACTACCAGTGGTAATCAATTACCGGCCAGTCACTTTTCAGGAGTCACTTTTCATGGCTGAGAAAAAAGATCCGTCGCAGTTGGGTCGGCGAGAGCGAGAAATCCTAGATATTGTATTCCGATTGGAGGAAGCTTCGGTCGGCAACGTGATGGAACAAATGGCCGAGCCGCCCGCGTACGATTCCGTAAGAACGATGCTGCGACTGCTGGAACGCAAAGGATTTGTAACACATCGGCAGGACGGAACGAAGTACGTTTACAGGCCGACTCAATCCAAATCTTCCGCCAGCAAGTCAGCTCTGTCTCATCTGATGGCGACATTCTTTGAAAATTCGGTTGCCGACACGATGGCGGCGGCACTCGATTTGAAGTCGGACGACTTGAGAGACGAAGAACTCGCAAAGCTCCAGATCCTTATCGATAAAGCTCGAAAGGAAGGGCGTTAAATGATCGAATTTGCCAACGTTCCTGCATCTGATTTTGTACTGAGTCATTTCCCACTGGGTAAGTTCGCACTGAGCAGTTTTCCCTTCTGGGAAACCGTGTTCAAGTCGACGATTTGCATTGCCTTGGCTGCATTCGTCTGTCTGTCTCTGCGGCGGCAGTCCGCAGCGGTGCGACATCGTGTTTGGGTATTCGGGCTGGCAGCGACACTTGTTGTCCCCATGATTTCTTTACTCATGCCGCAGTTCACGCTCAATGTGCTACCGAGTACTATCGATACACCCGTGTTAGTGACAACGCAAGATCTCAGGCCGGTCTCTCCAACTCGTACCGCTGAATCGTCCTGGCCAGGTTCGAGTGGCATAATCTCAACCAACGGCATCACTCCGGGACCTGAACGAGAGACGAACACGAATACCGCAATATCCGTAGAGACTCCGAAGACAGTTCAGAGGTCAGAGGAATTCTCATTCGCCTCCGAAGGAAATTCTGGCATCGAACAAATCCTCTTGATTTACTGGCTGATGGGAACCGTGGTCAGTTCGACTCTGTTTTTGATTTCGCTTTCAAGGCAGTCAGTCAGGTTGAGCCGACTACGAAGAATTGATGATGATGACTGGCTGCATTCAGTCACGACAGCGGCCAGGACACTCGGATTACAGCGGTCAATTGTCACGCTGGAGTCTCATGAAGCGTGTGTTCCAGCGGTGGTCGGTATTTTCGCTCCACGTCTGCTGGTTCCCTGCGATTGGCGAACATGGAGCCCGACTCAGAGGCAATGCATCTTGCTTCACGAACTGGCGCATGTAAAACGGTACGACGTTTCGACCCAGTTTCCAGGGCGGATCGCGTTGCTCGCTTATTGGTTTAACCCGCTTGTCTGGTATGCTGTCAGGCAATTGCGGGCCGAGCGAGAACTCGCCACCGATGACTGTGTCTTGTTGGCGGGGCAGAGAGCAAGCGACTACGCAGAACAACTACTGCGAACCTTGCAATGCTACCGCCCCGTCCCAGTTGCGACTGGAGTCACGATGGCGCATTCTGCCCGCCTTGACCAACGCGTACTCGCGATCCTGGATCCTCAGCGTCGCCGTACCCCCGTCGGCTCTCGATTCGCAATCAGCATGACCTGCATTGTTAGCGTCATTTGTGGTGCGTTAGGCGGGGTTACGTTTTCGACTCCCGTAGCAATTGCAAATCAACCAGCGGGGCCCAAGTCCGCAATCTCGGCACAGAACGTGAAGCCGGTCTGGAAGGAAAACTATCGAGTTCTGTATCCCGACACGTTTCCGGTGTCGGTGGAGTTCTCGTCGGACGGGAAAAAGTTGCTCACTGGTGATACGGGGGGGATAGTCACATCCCTGATTTTTACTGAACACGAGCCTCAGTGGGAGTGGAAATCCAAAGCCGAAGGATCACATGCGGCAGTCGCATTCTCCCCGGATCAAAAGCAAGTATACGCGACAACCAGAGACGGCGTTCGCATCCTCGATGCCGTCCAGGGAAAAGAGGAGTCCCGCATCGAAGAGAAAGACAGCATCCCGACTGCGATCAGCGTTTTCCCTGGCGAAACCATCGCTGAAAATATCACGAGTTCTCAGATCGTATTTGGTAACCCTCGCAATTATTTCGTCAAGTCTTGGCTCAAGAACAAGATAGCCGATACCAGCGGTCCCATTGGTACCATTAAAACGAGCACCGTAGCGAAGGGAGAAAAGCCAGCCGACATGGCGGCTGTGCCTTTGGCGGTTGACCCGAAGGGCCGCAGCGCGATCATGACTGGCCCTATCGACGCGCAGGGAAAAAACATCTTATGGGCCTACGTTTGTGGTAACCATGAGAAGGGCAGTCCCGGTAATCGGGTACTCGTTGGTCACACCGCGATCGTTGTTTCGGCGGCGTGGGCAAAAGAGAAGAACATCGCTGTCACTGGCGACGCCTCGGGCCGCGTGATCGTATGGGACACAAATTCGATGAAGGAAACCGGTCGAATCGAACTTGGCGCGCGTGTAGCGGCACTTGCCATTTCAGACGATGGCACACGCACAGCGGCCTACGTTCTCGGCAAGCGGGGCGAAGTATTCGTGTGGGAAACATCAAATCCGATCAAGTCAATGAATCCGATTCATACTGAATCAGGTGACTTCAGTGAACCAACGGCGTACGCAAGTCTCTCCTTCTCACCAGACGGCAAACAACTCGCAGGCTGTGCGCTGGACAAGAGGTGGCTCAGCCGTTCAGACGGAGTCTCGGGCAAGGCCTACGTATGGAAGCTGTCTGCCGCACCGAAAGCCCAGCTCCCCCCCAAACACCAGTTTACAATCACGTTGCCCAAAGGCAGCTCGTCGAATTTCATCATCCGAAACAACTCGATTCTCATACAGTCGATCATGGATGGAATAATCCATTTACGCAACATTACCAACGGAAGTATCCACGCGGGGATGGGTATGGGGAAATTCAGCATCGGAGGTATGAAGCTCTCCCCGGATCATACCTGGCTGGCGATAGAACAGCATGCACAGATTCCGCCGGGCGGTTTGCCCCCGTTATCGACGGAGTTTGATGTCGGAATCTGGAATATGAATTCACTGAAACAATACTCCTCGATTCCGTCGTGTAGTCAGCTTCTCGATGTGGCTACAGAGGGAAAAGCCATCGCGGTCGCTTGGATGCAGCGAAGCTCAG
>Ga0222653_1000618_pt1 | contig 20078 bp, 17 predicted proteins | sample AntAcemetagen419_FD_179856 | JGI IMG/M metagenome (GOLD analysis project Ga0222653, IMG submission 179856) | Saline water microbial communities from Ace Lake, Antarctica - #419 | ecosystem: Environmental > Aquatic > Non-marine Saline and Alkaline > Saline | place: Antarctica: Ace Lake...
AGAAATTTCGAGGCCTTTGACAGAGTAGAAGTGATACCTTCTTTTCAAGAAATATAGGAAGCATGAGATTTACAAAACAGCGCGCCCGAAAGGCGCGCTGTTTTTTTGTTGGTCGTTTTAGTTATCGCTTTGGTACAAAGGTGAGAGCTTGACCTCTCTTAGTTCCTCGACCAGTTCGACCGATTCGGTGAACATAGTCTTCGAAAGTATTTGGTAGGTCGTAGTTGATTACGTGCGAGACGTCATCAACGTGGATTCCTCGGGCAGCCACGTCCGTTGCAACTAGAACTCGAGCGTTTCCACTTTTGAAGGCTCCGAGTGAACGTTGTCTTTGGCCGTGGCTCTTGTTGCCGTGGATAGACTCGGCTTTGATGCCAGCTCGAGAAAGCTCGTTTGATAGCTTTTCAACACTGTGTTTCATTGAACCAAAGATGATTACTCGTTTGAATTCTTCTTTTCCAAGAAGAGTAATCAAAGTATCAAATTTGTGTGCATGCTCGTAGGGAACAACGTCTTGAGTAATACTGTTGGTTACATCCTTTTTCTTTACAGAAATTGTAAGTGGAGATCGCATGAAGTCGTCGACTAGTCGTTCGGCTTCAGTTGTCATGGTGGCAGAGAAGAAAAGAGTTTGTCGATTCTTGGTGACATCTTCTAAGATTTTTCTCATATCGTGAATAAATCCCATGTCAAGCATTCGGTCAGCTTCATCGAGAACGACGTTGTTGATTCTTTCGGTTCGCAAATCTCCCCGGTCGATAAGGTCTAAGATTCGTCCAGGCGTACCAATGATGAAATGGTTGTTTCGTTTTAGCGCTCTAATTTGCGGGCGGATACTTGTACCACCGACACATGAAGTCGCATAAAGCTTGAAGCCAGCGCCAAACTTACGAAACTCGGCTTCAGCCTGAAGGGCCAATTCTCGAGTTGGAGTAAGGATAAGCGTGACTTGGTTTTTTTGCGTCAAGGTCTTTTGAATAAGTGGTAGCAAGAAAGCCGCCGTTTTACCTGAACCAGTTTCCGCTATACCAATTACGTCCTTTCCTTCCATGATGAGAGGAATGACTTGGTCTTGAATAGGGGAGGGTGTCGCAATACCTTGTTTAGCTACGGTGTCGACGATGTCTTTGTGTAGCCCAAAGTCTGAGAACTTGTGTTTTGGAGAGTAAGCTATTTCTTCAACTTGAACCGGGTTCTTGTTGATGAATTGTGATGGATCAAAAGTTGGTTGCTTTCGGCCACCACCGCCACCGCTTCGTCCGCCACTTCGGGCACCGCTACGTGAGTTTCCACCGTGAAAACGGCTTCGTCCACCAGAACGATCACCTCCACTTTGTGGACGGGCGCTTCGATTAAATGATTGTCCGGTTCGTCCTGAACCAGCTGAAGGTCGGCGTCCAGTTGCTGGACGTCTTGATGTATTTGTTGGCATCTATTTATTTAGTTAAAGGAGGGTGAGATACGTAGAAATACGTATAAATTTGCTCCAGACGTGTAGGTTATAATTTTCAGAAACCTGAAAATGTAATCAAAATCAGACGTCTGCAGCAAATGTGTCCTACACAGGGCACAAAAGCATTCCGGCTATAGTAATACATTTTGATTATTTGTCAAGCATTATTGTGCGATATCTCTTTAAGTATAATTTGAGTCTACAAAAAAGAAAGACGCAAAAGAAACAAAAGCCAACTGTTAAAGTATATAGAGTCTATGGCCAATAGCTCGCGCTAAACAAAAAACGTGCTAGGATGCGCAGATTATGAAAGCAGAAGTTGAGTATATATTTGGCAAGCACGCTGTTAGAGAGCTTTTACAAGAGCGCCCAGACGTGGTGGTAGAAGCGCATATCGGAGCGGACTTTTCTGATGAGAAAATTCTGAAGCTACTGGAACAGAAAGCAATCAATACTAAAATTCTTAATTTGAAGAATCCGCCCCGGCGCATCTCGTCAAATGACGCTCACCAAGGAATTGTGGTCGGTATTCTCCCGCATAAACTAACTGTCCCGTACAAAGAATTCAAAGCGACTCTAAAAAATTCTCCCGCCACGGCCTTGTTAATACTTGGTGAAGTACAAGACCCTCATAACGTCGGAGCGGTTATTCGTTCGGCGGCTGCCTTTGGGATTAAAGGTGTACTTATTCCTCCACACAACCAAGCTCCAGTTACTGGTACGGTGGTCAAGGTGTCGGCGGGTATGGCTTTTCGAATTCCGCTCGTTACTATTTCTAATGTAAATTCAGTAATTAGGGATTTACAAAAAGACGGCTTTTGGGCGTATGGCTTAGAGGGTGAAGGTACTACTTCGACTACCACCGAAAAATTCACCCGCCCAACGATTTTTGTACTTGGTAATGAAGGAAGCGGTTTGCGGGAAAAGACCAAAGAAGCTTGCGATGAGCTTATTTCTATTCCGATTCATCCCCAGTGTGAGTCGTTAAATGCCGCTGCCGCCACCGCTATTGTGCTGGCCAGCTGGAGTGCTCAACACCCTAAGGCTTTGTCTTAGTTGGAAAGCTGGTGTATTATTGTTTTTGTATGCGCTACTAATTTACCTAGTCGCGGAATAAATTATTTATTAAGGACTCAATTTTGATTATGAGTGAAAACGAAATGAAAGAAAAAAAAGAAGTGACAGACGCACTCAAGACTAAGTCTGAAGAGAGAGAGAGAACGCCTAAAAAATCACTACTCAAGTTATATCTAATGGCAGCGCTAGTAGTGGCGGTGGTTATTATGGGAGTCTTGTACACGTTAGAAAAAGAAGGACGTTCTTCTACCGCTATTTTTAGCAGTATGATTGCTAGTCAGGTAGATAACGAAGTGGTGGCAGTGATTAACGGCGAAGAAATTGTTAATAAAGACCTGGATGCCAGCATTGAGCAGTTTAAGCAAATTGCTCTAGCTCAAGGTGTTGATGTAAACGATCCAAGTACTCAAGCTGAGATGCGGAATCAGGCGCTTCAAGTATTAATCAACACCAAACTTCTTGTCCGAGAAGCTGGTAATCGTGGCATTTCAGTTTCCGAAGAAGATGTAAACGCTAGGATTGAAGACATAAAAACAGACCTAGGTGGCGAAGAGGTTTTAGCTGAAAGAATGGCGTCACTAGGTATCGAAGAAGCCAGGCTATACGAAGATATCGGTGAAGAATTACTAATTCAAAGATTACTTGACCAGATTTTTGTTGAATCAGGGGTAGAAGTGACCGATGAAGAAATTGAAGAGTTGTACAACGGAGTTGCAAGTGAGGGTACAGAATTACCTCCACTGGCAGATGTGTCTGAAGAAATCAAGGCGCAAATTAGTTCAACAAAAGAACAAGGAGTCATCGACGAATTCTTAGCTGGACTAAGAAGCGAGTCAGAGATAACTATTGCTGGCGAATAAATTTTGCTAACTAGTTATTTAAAGCCAAAAGGAGCGCCCGAGGGCGCGCCTTTTGGCTTTAAATCTAGAACATCCTAGTAGTAGCTGTTCAACTAAATACGTTTATGCACACTATGGGCGTCTGACTAATTTACTTGCGTATCAAAGGTGTAAAATTAGAACATGAAAACCAATTTTTATGGACTGACGATTTTTTATAAGGCTCTAACATTATTAGCTCTGCTCTCACTACTGTCTGTTCAGACAGCTTTGGCACAGTCTCCAGCCGACGTACCGGTTGTTTTGAATGAGGTGTCAGAAGAAGAGTTAGTCGTTCCAAGTATTCCCCAATTCGAATCCAACACCCCCGGCGCCGACCATTGCTTCGACTACTACACCTTCGGTTCAGTCCAAGTAGACGTAGCTCCAATGGTAGAAGAGGCATACACCACAGACTCTCTATACTTCGCCGGCGAACTAACCAACAACAACCCGTACCCACTGGTAGACGGTCAAATTTGGATGAAAGTATTTAAAATGGAGCAAGAAAGTGATGAGTTCATAAGAGAAAACGGCTACCCAATGATTGACTTCGTCCTAATCGAAGACAATATCACTTTATCAGCCAATGAAGTCCGACCAATGGACTTCGAATGGGCAGTTCCTAAGTATGCAGCGGAAGGCGAATACCAATCAGCTTTCTTCTTCACCACGGCGCACCGATACAATCTCCTTGGTCTTACTTTCACTGACGACATAGTTGGTAACACCACCAACTTTGAAGTTAAAAGCGCCAATCCATACACTCCAGTTACTTTCAACAAAAACAGCGTCCGCCTAAACGACACCCGTACCAGCTTCGCCCTACCACCAAGAGACTTTACTGGTACCCAAGCAGTGATGGCCTACGCCACCCTGGTAAATGATTCAGACGAAGAACGTAGAGTATCTCTATCCTGGACTTCATACAAGTGGGATGGTCTGCAAACAGACTTCATCCAAGATGAAAAGACTGAAACCGTACAAATCCCACCGAACAGCTCCATAGAGGTAACCTACGACACTCCAATCCGAGACACCGCTGTTACTTTTGTAGTGGCTCAAGTGACCGACGGCGACGCTAAGTCGATGCTAAACATAAGATATGTCCGAGATGAAGTCGGGGAGACTCGGATCAACTTCCCATCAACCTTCACCTACCCGCTAATAGCCGGAGAAGAAGCAACTATGTTCTCTTGTGTTCACTCTACCAACGAACCAGTGGTACCAGACAATGAATTAACTCTTACCTTAAAAGACGTAAACAACAACATCCTTCACTCATACACCTACGAAGGTGATATTACTGGTGCGATGATGGGACTAAAGGATACCTTCACACCAAAGCAAAGTTATGCGTCTTTCTCCCTAACTGCCACTCTAAACCGAGATGGGCAACTGATCGAGACAGTTACTACCAGATACAACTGCGAAGACTTGGATCCGAGTTTGTGTACCGAAGCAGACAAGGTAGTCGACCCAGCTACCCAAGATTCTGACGATAGTCAAATGTTAGTGGTCTTACTCATTGCATTGCTGTTGCTAATTTTAGCCGGCCTGGTTTATTACAAATTAAAAATCAGAGGTACGCGTATTTCAAACGATACTGTGGTTGATGATTTAGGAGGTAGCGATAACAACAATTAATATGAATGTGAAAATAAATAACGTAATTTTTGAAATAATTCAATCTACTGGTTTTACAATCTATAGATTAGTTGTATTGATAGCGGTTTTCTACTTCGCGTCGCTTTGTTTTTCACAGAGCGCACAAGCCGCTTCTTTTTCATTTACTACTAAACCAGCAGATTTTGGCGGTACTAATAATGGCAATTCACTCAATTGGGGTTTCTATATTCATCCGGGTGGAGGAGGAACTTTGAGGGCCGGACTTAATAAAAGTACATACAACCCGGGTGAACAAATTAGACTTAACACAAATGTTTCTGTAGCATTAGATTCTGTCCATACAGTATTTAGAGCATCTTACTCCTTACAAGGAAGTACCCAAACAACTGGCGACTTTCAGCTAAGTAATGGCGGCCAATATGGAATCCCGGCAAGGTGGAATGATAACAGCGTGAATAATTTCACTGCTCCGACAATTGCAGGCTCATACAATGTGGGTGTTATTGCCTGTTCCTTTCAAAATTTCCTTTATACTTTTCCTGATAATTTGTTTTCTAATAGAGAACCTGATTGCAAGTCTGGTTCACTTACTTTCACAGTAGTAAATACAAATACAATAAACAATGCAGCTTGCGTACCTTTAACAGGAAACCCAACCACAGTAACTGCGGGCGCTACTTTTGGAGCCGGAGCTCGCATAAGAAACACCGGTAACACTACCTGGACTGCAGCTTCGGGGTATCAGTTGGCTAGCGTTAACCCTACTTGGAATACAAGGTGGGGATCACCTACTTTTGGTTCAGTAGGAAATCAAGTAGTTTTACCAAATCAAGAAGCCGGGTTCCTTAGAGTATTTACTGCACCAACTACACCAGGAAATTATCCATTTGATTGGCAAATGTTTGTTAGTTATTTCCCTTTCGGTCAAGTGTGTCGACTTAATGTAAACGTAGTCGGGGGCGCTAGTTGTACGCCAACTAAGCCAGCTTACTCCACCTATCACACCGGTGATAACGTTGGCCTCTCTGTAGACACTAGAGCAAACCACAACCTAAGTAATACCGGAGCGAAATGTGAATACTTCTGTAACACTGGCTTTGAAGACAACGACGGAAGATGTTTACCAGTAACAGTAACACCACCCCCAATTGTATATCTAAACCCCTCACCAGATACTATCGAAGCCGGAAACTCTTCAACTCTCACTTGGTCAGTCGGCGGTCAAGTGACTGCTTGTGAGGCTAGTTTAGGTTGGTCAGGAGTAAAAAGTACAGCTGGAGATTCAGAAGACGTCTCGCCTCTCACTACCACTAACTACAGACTATCTTGCGTTGGCCCAGGCGGTACAACCGCGAAAACAGCTACTGTAAATGTGACCAGCTCGCCGGTAGTTGGAAGTTGTTCAGCTTTGCCTGGCACTAATGCCAGCTTCCATCCGGGAGACAACTCTGTGTCAGTGAATACCACTTCTCTGCATAGCGACACCAATACTAATGCGCAGTGTGAGTTCTTTTGTAACTCACCGTCTTCATGGGATGGTTCGTCTTGTGTGGTACCAACGCCCACTATCCTACCTGGACCTACAGACCTAACTATATCAGTTGGGGGGCAAAGTATAATTAGAAGTGGAGGTAAGGTAAATGTAACTTGGACAGCTAAATCAGAAGACCCACTACTTAACTGTGTGGTTACGGGCGGGGGAATAAGCGATAACTTTAAACCATCCGATGCCTGGCCGGCAGTCTATACAAAGAGTAGTCAAACCACAACGCTCGCAAACGCTACCACCTTCAGTTTGAAATGTAGCGACGGTACTAGAAATTTCGAGGCCTTTGACAGAGTAGAAGTGATACCTTCTTTTCAAGAAATATAGGAAGCATGAGATTTACAAAACAGCGCGCCCGAAAGGCGCGCTGTTTTTTGCATAACCACAAATTTACCCAATTAGGCTTGTTATACTTGAGTCACATGGCTAAAAACGAAACCAACTTGGTAAAAAAACTCACCTACCGAGCAAGCGAAAGAATGGCTGTCTTACGTGAAATGAGTGTTCCTGAACGAAGTGCTATTTTTGAGAAGCTTTCCCCTTACGTACAACAATCTATCCTAAAGCAACTTTCAGTGCATGAAATTATTGAGATGTTGGATCATATGGATATGCAACAAGCACAGCATATTTTGGCGCGTATTACCAATCTAAAAATGAGAGAGAAAATCATTCAGCGACTCAAAGGAGACGTTAAAGAAAAAATAGATTATTTTTTGCGGTTTCATCCAAAAGCCACTCTGTCACTCATTAACTTTAATTATTTGTTTTTAGACTGCTCACTTACTATCAAACAAGCAACTGATTTGATTGGAGAACACTACGAAGAAACCGCTCGTTACCCAGAGGTACTAGTTCACGAAAAAGGAAGGTTGATTGGTGAAATTCCCTTAGCTTCAGTAGTGAAAGAGAGAAACACATCGATCTTAAAAAAGCACATCCAGTCGGTGCAGACTATTACTTATCAAGCCGAGGTAAACGAAGTTGTTGAAACCTTAATAAGTACAAATAGTAAAAAAATAATTGTTCTCGATCACGACACAAGTGTACTCGGGATTATTTACGCTGACGCGGCCAGAATGTTGCTTGGGCACTTACCAGCAGAGTCACTGTATGATTTTGCTGGGGTCGATGATAGCGAAAAACCATTTGATAGTATTGGCAAAAAAGTACAACTTAGATATAAGTGGCTAATTTTAAACTTAGCTACTTCTTTTTTGGCTGGTTCGGTAGTTTTAGCTTTTCAGTCCACCCTCGACGCTCTAACCATTTTGGCTGTTTACATTCCAATTATTGCAGGAATGGGTGGAAATGCCGCCACCCAGTCTTTTGCCATCATGGTGCGAGGGATCACCCTCGGTACAGTCTCACTTAAGAATGCCGCCCCAGCCATTTGGAATGAGTTAGTCGCTGGTTTACTTAACGGAATTATCATTGGTTCGATTGTAGCTCTTATTTCTGCCCTTTGGAACGGTGAGCCGATATTAGGTCTGGTGGTCGGTACAGCTTTAATCGGGGCTCATATCGTAGCTGCCATAGCCGGGTCTTTTATACCTCTGTTTATGAAGTATATCGGTAAAGACCCAGCTGCTTCTTCGACTATTTTTATTACTACTGCTACTGACGTATTAGGTTTGATTTTCTTGCTAGGCCTAGCGACCATAGTATTACTATAAGTGATATAATTTTTAACTAACATTATGAAAATTGCAGAAAGGATAGTGATGGTTTTGTTGTTACTTTGCCTAATCGGTGGAGTTTCTTGGATTTATTTTGCCGTACAACACGAACAGCAAGAAGTTCGAGACGCGGTGGCAAGAGGTGAATTTGAACGTAAGCCAGTAGACGTAGTAGTAACTCCAGAAGAATGGCGGATTATATATCCAGACACTGTACCGCTTCAGATTGGTTCCTCTACGGTAGAAGCTTCAGTGGCCGATAGTTTACCTGAACGAATCAAAGGCTTGTCTGAGACTCCGTTCTTGCCTCAAAACGTAGTTAAACTGTTTGCTTTCGGGGCTTACGGTAGTCATGCAATTTGGATGAAAGACATGAACTACGCCATAGATATTATTTGGGCTGACAAAGAAGGAGAGATTGTTTATCTAAAAGAAAATGTTTCGCCAGATTCTTATCCTGCTTCGTTTAGCTCGCCAGAACCAGCTTGGTTTGTAATCGAGGCCAACGCGGGTTTTGTTGCCAGAAACGCAGTTAAGGTGGGAGACAAGATGTTTCTGATAAATTAGTTGCATATTTATAATATTATTGCATAATAGCAGGACACGATGATCGCCTCATATTCTTATGGGGAGGAAAGTCCGGACACGTCCTTGTGTTATACAAGGAGCAGGGTAGCGGGTAACACCCGTCCATAGCAATGTGTGAGGTGCGAGCAGAGACGCCCTGAGCGAAAGCAACGGGATTCCTATTTATAGGAATAGTCAGATTGGTAACAATTTGGGTGAAACGGCAAAATCCTTACCTACGTGCAAGACCGTGTCTCGCCGGCTCTAAATCCTCATAGGATTTAGAGCCGGCGAGAAGAGTCGCGTGAGGTTTGCAGTAATGTAAACCCTAGGTAAATGATCATCCGGACTTCGGTCCGACAGAATCCGGCTTATGTGTACAAGAACACCCGCAAGGGTGTTTTTTGTTCGTGTTAAGATTAGGTATATTAATTAGGATGTATATTTTATGTCGAGTAGTCCATTTATTCCAAAGTTGAAACCTGAGTCTGATCATGTGTCTGACAAACAGCAAGTAAGGCCTGATTCAGGAGTTGTCGGTTTACAAAAGTTCCCCCAGTATCTAGTTTTAGGACTGTTTCTTTTGTTACCTTTGTTCTTCGTTCCAAAGCTTTGGGCAACTCTCGGTTTTGATAAAGTCATATTAACTTTGTTGGTGTCAGCTATGGTTGTCGGCTTCACTAGCTTCATGTCCCTTAGGTTGACTAGAGCTAAGACTGTTTTGCCTTTTTCTCTTCTTATATTCTGGGGGTTTGTCGTCGTGGCTTTTGTATCTGCCTTATATTCAGGAGATACCATGGATTCACTTAGAGGTAGTGTTTTTGAAGTTCAGACAGTTGGGTTCTTGGTAGTGTTAGGTCTTTCTATAACCATACCGTTGATACTGCAAGGGTCTAGAGCAAAAGCTCTCAACGCTGTCTTTTTATTCTTCTCATCAGCTACCATTTTGTTAGCGTACAGCTTGGCTAGAATAATCTTCGGAGCCGAATTTTTGTCGTTTAGTAGTTTTAATACGGTAACCGTCTCACCGGTTGGAGATTTTAATGATATCGGTATTTTGTCCGGACTTATTATCGTTCTTAGCTTAATTTCTCTTGTCTTGCTTCGACTCAAAACCTGGTTGCAGTGGCTGATATTGGTGGTTGTTGCCATCGCGTTGACCTTGTTGGCTGTTATAAACTTTTTTAACCTTTGGTTAGCGGTTGGATTTTTTAGCTTTCTTGTTTTTGTCTTTTTAATTGCTCGCAATACTTTGTTCCAAGATACCGATAATTCGGGCTCTCATCAGACTTCAGCTTTACTGTTTGTTATCACAACCTTAGTTTGCGTTGTTTCGGCGGTCTTTATAATGGCTGGAGACCTTGCTGGAAACTCCGTTGCGAAGGTTGTTGTAGTAGATTATGCCGAGGTGACACCTTCGTTTAAAGGAACTTTGGGCATAGCTCGAGGCGTGTATGAAGAAAGCGCACTTTTAGGAATTGGTCCTAATCGGTTTGCGGACGGTTGGCGACTACATAAAGACCCAAACATCAATCAGACCATTTTTTGGGACACAGACTTCGACTCAGGAATCGGGTTTGTGCCGACTTTGTTTGTTAACCTAGGGCTACTAGGAGGGTCTGCGCTAGTGGCTTTCCATCTATGGTTTTTGTATCTGGGCTACCGAATGTTTATTGGATCAAGCAACCGCGATCCCTATTGGTTTTATGTAGGAGTGAGCTCTTTTGCGATGGCCAGTTTCGTGTGGTTAATGTCTTATATCTATGAACCAGGAGCCACCATTCTGCTGATTGGTGCATTGTTTACTGGTTTAACTTTTGTCTCGTCGGGAGCTTTGGTTCCAAGTTCAGTAAAGAGTATAAAACTAGTGACTAGTCGTCAGCGGGGATTTCTGCTGATGACACTAGTTATCGTGATTATTTCAGCCACATTTATATTCTTACTTTCAGTCGGAAAGCAATATATTGCTCAATCTAGTTTTACCGAATCAAGAAATACTACCGAGTCTGTAGAAGAGTTTGAGAGAATAGCTTCAGAGGCCTTCCTTTTGTATAGAGATGATCGGTTTGTTAACACCAGGGCACAGATTAAGTTGTCAGAAATAAATATTTTACTAAACATTCCTAACCCAACAGAAGAAGATCAACAACGCTTCTTAACTAACATAAGACAAGCCCAAATATTTATTGAACAGGCATTAATTGAAGATCCAACCAACCCCGACAATCACGCTATTCTGGCAGCTGTTTATTCTAGTCTAGCTGTGGCCGGAACAGATGGGGCAAAAGAGAGAGCTCTTGCGTCCTTGGAAGACGCTCAACAGTTAGATAATAAAAATCCTGGCTACTATTTGGCAGCCGCTCAAATGGCAGCTAGAGTTGGAGATCTAGCCTTAGCTCGTAGTAAAATTGCTGAATCTTTAGAATTAAAACCTAACTACACAGAAGCTCTTTACTTGTTGGCGCAGTTAGACATAGAAGAAGGAGATGTCGTCTCGGCCATAGCAATCGTACGTTCTATAATTTCCCTTGAACCGCGTAACCCTACTCGCTACTTCCAACTAGGAATGCTTTTATCCTCGGAGAAAAAGTACGAAGAAGCGATAGGCGAGTTTACTACAGCTGTGCGCATAGATCCTCAATATGCTAATGCTCGTTATCTATTGGCTCTGACTTACATCTCGGTCAGCCAGCCAGCCAAAGCACTAGTAGAATTAAGAATAGTGGCGCAAACAAATCAAGAAAATATTCAACTCCAAGAGCTGATTAGTAGAATAGAATCTGGAGATATCGAAACTGTTCCAGGGTTAGGTTTTGATACTCCAGTCAGAGAAGTTTCTGCAGAAGAAGACTCAACCGAGGTTGGAAGAAGGGCAGGAGAGACAGACTTAGTTTTTCCAGTTAATACCATACAAAATCGGGAAGACGACGAGGTAATAGACCTGGTCGATCCGTTTGTAGAGGAAGTTGACGAAACCAATAATGAAGCGGTAGAGTAATAACCTTTCATGGTTAAAAGAGTATTTAAATTTGTTTATCAAGAGGTGCGAGGATTGCATCAGGCTGCTTACGTGATTGCAATGTTTGCGGTCGGGTCACAAATTTTGGCAATAGTCCGCGATCGACTTCTGGCCCACTCCTTTGGAGCCGGTTTTGAACTAGACTTGTACTATGCAGCTTTTCGGATACCAGACCTGCTCTTTGTATTGTTTGCATCGGTCTTGTCGGTTTATGTATTGCTGCCATTTGTGAATCAGTACACTGAAGTAGGTTCAGAAAAAGCCGGAGCCGAGGTCTTGTCGCAAATCTTCACACTATTTCTTTGTGTCTATGTGGTGGTAGCAGGGATATTATTTGTCACGGCTCCCCTTTTCGTTCCCCATGTTTTCCCTGGTTTTGCTGGAGAGTTTGAAACCATTATTGAGTTACTAAGAATTCTCTTACTGCAACCATTCTTGCTCGGCCTGTCTAGTCTTTTTGGGGTCGTCACCCAAATGAACCATCGCTTTATTTTGTATGCTCTTAGTCCGCTTTTGTACAATATAGGAATTATCTTCGGAATTATCTTTTTATACCCGACGCTAGGATTAGTTGGTTTGGTGCTAGGAGTGGTATTCGGAGCACTAGGACACTTGCTGGTTCAGGTACCATTTGTAGCTAAAAGCAACTATGCCTTCAAGTTTGTGTCCAACATCAAGTGGCGCTTAGTAGGGAGAGTACTTTCGGTATCTGTTCCAAGAGCTTTCACCTTGTCAATCAACCAGATTGTTCTACTGGTGTTAATTGGTTTAGCTTCCTCGATGGCTGTAGGCTCCGTATCTGTTTTTCAGTTTGCCTTTAATTTGCAGTCTGTGCCGTTGGCTATTATTGGGATGAGTTATTCTGTGGCGGCTTTTCCCACTTTGTCTAATCTGTTTGCCAAACAAGACCACGCCGGATTTAATCTACAACTCTTAACCGCTCTTCGTCATATTATATTTTGGTCCATTCCTGTAATCGGTTTGGTAATTATTTTGCGAGCACAAATAGTACGAGTCTTACTCGGTAGTGGAGAGTTTGACTGGAGCGATACAAAACTGACCGCAGCGATTCTGGCCATTTTTGTGGTTTCGCTGATTGCTCAAGCGGTGCTACTGCTTCTCATCCGAGCTTTCTACGCGGGAGGAAGAACCATGTTGCCACTAATAGTAGCCTTAGTAGGAGGAGCTTTTTCCATAGGGCTAGCTTTTTGGTTACAAGCGCTTTATCAAGGAAATCAGGCCTTCCAGATAGTGCTTAATGATTCTTTTCGTTTAAGTGAAGTGGCTGGAGCTGAAGTTTTGGTTCTGCCACTAGCCTTTGTATTTGGACAGTTTGTCCAGTTGATCACTTTACTGGCTGTCTCTAGACGAGCCTTTGGAGTGAGTTATCGACCACTAATTAAACTGTTTGTTCAGGCCTCTGCCGCCGGTCTGGTTGGAGCCGTTTCGTCTTACGTTACGTTGGCCTTTGTAGTTGACGGAATCAACCAAGACACCTTCATTGGGATCATGCTTCAAGGTTTATCTGCCGGAATAATGGGTCTCATCGGTATTGTGCTGACCTATCTAGCTATGGACTCATCTGAAATAAAAGAAATTTACCGTTCGTTTCATACGCGCATATTAAAAACAGACAAGCAAATACCGCAGAAATAAACTAGCCTTTTTGGCTAAGTAGGGTAAAGTATAGCAACTTTATGCAGATACGTAATTTTAGTATTATCGCCCACATTGACCATGGTAAGTCTACGCTGGCAGACAGAATGCTTGAGGCGACCAAGACAGTAGAGGCTAGAAAAATGAAAGACCAAGTTCTAGATTCAATGGATTTAGAGCGTGAAAGAGGTATCACTATTAAGATGCAACCAGTTCGAATGGAGTATATTAATAAAGGTGAGAAGTATGAATTTAATCTGATTGACACCCCTGGCCACATCGACTTTTCATACGAAGTTTCGCGCGCTCTCAAGGCCGTAGAAGGGGTCTTGCTTTTGGTAGACAGTACGCAAGGGATTCAGGCCCAAACTCTCACCACGCTCCAAATGGCTAAAGATTTAGACCTAACAATTATTCCTGTCTTAACCAAGACAGACGTTCCTCATTCAAGGCCAGATGAGGTAGGAAAAGAAGTAATGAGACTTTTAGATTGTACGCGCGAAGATATGTTGTTGGTCTCAGGAAAAACCGGTGCTGGAGTGGAAGCTTTACTTGAGGCTATTACCTTACGTATACCGGCACCAAGAGAAACCAGCCTCGATACTTACCGCGGCCTTATTTTTGATTTTCAATATTCTAACCATCGGGGGATTATTGTCTTTATGCGTGTATTTGACGGTGAAGTTAAAAAGGGGGATGTACTAAGGTTTGCCGCTAGTAAGAGAATTTTCACCGCCCTTGAAGTTGGTGTGGTTAAACCAGAAGAATTTCCAGTGAATTCGCTTTCAGCTGGAGAAATTGGCTATATTGTTACCGGGATCAAAGAACCAGGGGTAGCCGGGGTAGGTGACACTCTAATGAAAGAAAAAGGTACCACAGAGGCTCTAGGAGGCTACCAGCTAGCTCGTCCAGTAGTATGGTCTTCTGTCTTTCCGGAAAACCAAGACGACTTTACTCAGCTCCGCCAAGCGCTAGACAGGTTGCAGCTTTCAGACTCTTCACTATCATACGAAGAAGAGTCTTCAGGGGTACTTGGTCGCGGTTTCCGCTGTGGCTTTTTAGGTATGTTGCACATGGAGATTATTACCGAGCGTCTTCGTCGAGAATTTAATATTGATATTATTATTACCGCGCCGTCTATTTCTTATGAGATAACTTGGCCAGACGGTAGAATAGAAAATATTTACGCTGCCAACCGATTTCCTGAACACGGAGAAAATGTAACGGTTCGAGAGCCTTGGGTTTTAGGGCAGATTATTCTACCTGGAGACTATATGGGAAATATTATGACTCTGCTTTATGAACACGAAGGGAGCGTGATCGATACTGAACTATTTAGTGATGGTCGAACACTGCTTTCTATCGAGATGCCCTTGCGTGAACTAATGCGTGGATTTTTTGATCGACTAAAGAATGCCAGTAGTGGCTATGCTTCCCTTTCGTACGAAATAGCTGAGTTACGTCCAGCTACAGTAACCAAACTAGATGTGTTGGTAGCTGAGGATATTGTACCAGCCTTTTCTCGGGTAGTCGGTATGGCTAGGGCCGAGATAGACGCCAAGGCCATTACGGAAAAGCTGTTTAATACCCTTCCACGCCAGCAGTTTGCGGTAAAAATTCAAGCCAAAGTAATGGGTAAAATAATTGCCACTAAGAAAATATCAGCTGTCAGAAAAGACGTAACCGCCCACTTGTATGGGGGAGACGTTTCCCGTAAAAATAAATTAAGAGACAAGCAGAAAAAAGGAAAAGCCAAAGCGCTTGCCTACGGAAAAGTTCATATTCCGTCCGAAGTATTTATGAAAATGATGAAAGGGGACTAAAAAAGCCTGTCTCCAAGACCGGCTTTTTTCTGTCTACTAACCTAGTAAACCACTACCGCCGGAATAGGCAAATATCATACTTAGAATGATTAGTATGGCAATAACTCCCCATATCCACTTCATGGCAGTTTTGGTCTTTTTGCTAAATAAAATACTCATGAGTGCAATCTTACCTTAGTTTCTAATTTATTTAAACAGCAGGTAGTAGTATACTGGTATTGAGTGTTAAGCTGAAGTTATCTCTTGTCACCAGCAATATTCTCCCTTGAGGGGTCGAATCTGCTGAGGCGTCTGTATAATTTTGTAATAGTCGTATCAAAATACTCTTATACTCAATCAATGTTTGATTTTTATCAAAAAAGGAAACTGCGAAGTGTTATTAACTCTCCCTTTACTCAGGGGCTGATTTTACTTCTGGTTATTTGGGTGGGTTGGAGCGCATATGTGCGTTACGACATTGCCATGGAAATGCAAGACAGAAGGGAGGTGGCTGAACAACAGGCTACTGCCCTGCAGGCCCGTAAAGACACCCTGGAGGAGAAAGTACAGTACTTGTCTAGTGAGCGGGGAATGGAGGCAGAAATGAGGAGACAATTCGATGTAGCCCTGCCGGGAGAGCAGGTAGTTGTGATTGTCGACAGAAATGATGAAGAGCCAGAGATTAAACCGCTTGCCGGTAGTACCAACAAAGACAGTGCCAAGTGGTACTTGTTTTGGCGTTAGAATGATATAATGTTGAGCATTAAGACTAAATTTTAATTATGGATACTCCAGAAACAAACTCACAAGTTACTATTTACAGCACCCCGGTGTGTCATTTTTGTCACGCTGCTAAGGAATTCTTCGACGACAACAACGTCTCATACACAGAATACGACGTGGCGGCAGATGCAGACAAGCGTCAAGAAATGATCGATATGACCGGTCAAATGGGCGTACCAGTAATCAAGGTCGGCGACGATGTAATTATTGGTTTTGACGAGTCAAAACTAACTGAACTTTTAGCTCTATAAGTAGACAGGTCAATAGTTAAAAACCGGTACAAAATGTACCGGTTTTTAACTTGTGCCCCTTGCAGGAATCGAACCTACAATTGCTCGTTAGGAGTGAGCGGTTATATCCATTTAACTAAAGGGGCGGATGATGAATAGAGTAGCATAAATAAAATTTTCTTCATCTTTTTTTGCTATAATGTACTCATGCAACCAGAAAAGAAGGAGGGTGAGTCAATTAATGAGTTGATAAAGCAGAATCAAGAGCTGCTTTCGCAAAATAATGAGTTAATTAAAAAACTCTATCGGAACACGATGTGGGGCTTTTACTTGAAGATTATCGGTTTTTTAATTATTGTTGGAGCGCCAGTAGCTTTGTACTACTACGTGCTAGAGCCGTATTTTAATTCCTTTGGTTCCTCGTTCCAAACTTTTGTTACTGGCTTGCAGGAAGTCCCAGGCTGGAAACAGATACAACACGGTTTAGAAGAAGGTGAATAAACAACCTGATAGCTAAAGAGATTGAAATTATTCTAAAATTAAGTACAATAGCCAGCGTACCAAAAAGTATTTGCTTGGGTAGCTCAGTTGGTAGAGCATTCGATTGAAGCTCGAAGGGTCAGCAGTTCGAGCCTGCTCCCAAGCACAAAGAAAACCCGCTAGGCGGGTTTTTGTGTAATTGGGAAGAAAAGTACCTTCGTACTTTTCGTGCAGGATCGAACGACGGAATGATGTCTTTTCTTCGTCCCTAGAAGAAAAACGAGTGAGTCGTGTCCCGCGGCACTTATGAGCGTAAGCGAATTTGTGATCGTCAGGACGACGCCTGCTCCCAAGCACAAAGAAAACCCGCTAGGCGGGTTTTCTTTGTGCTTGCAAAAATATTTTAAAAGGGTTTAATATATATGTTATCTACAGTGTAGGAGAACAACATGTTCCTTAAAAATGTTCAGGTATACGACGCAATCGGCAACAAACTCGAAGATAAAGTGTCGGGTATGCTTACTGATCGCTTGCCTCCAAGCAAAAAAACTACCGAGGGCTTTTCTCTGATTGCCGTTGAAGTTAGTACCAGGAGTAAAGCCGTCTACATAAAATATGAAGATGCGTTCCAAGAGTAGATGCGTTCGCAATCAGACTTGGGCGGATATGTGTTTACATAGCCGCCCTTTATTAATGTCTATTTTTAGGAGTTTTAGCTCTGCCCATAATAATAACTAAAGGAAATTCGTCATTTTATTTGCTTTTTTAAGTAAAAGTAGTTTAATGTCTGTTGAATTCAAGTAAAGGGAAAAGATTGTGACAGAATTTATTAAAAATGATCCAAGTGAAAAGTACGTTGAAGATGTTCAAATTTACAATGGTAATGGTGAAGAGCAATACAAAGCAAGTGGTTCGATTATGAACAGGACTTCTACGCCTTGTATAGTAAATGGCATAAATCTGGTTCCTGTTAAAATGAGAGGCTTAGACGAAATAGTTCGAGTGGTCTGGGTAGATTACAAAGACTCGATTTTATCAAAGTAAATAAACTGATACGTTATTCAGTCAGTCTAGAGCGGTTACACCAACCGCTTTTTATTTATGCCCAGCGTTGCTTTTAACTTTTAGTTGAGTAGTTCGGTGCTTGTCTAGTTTAGGTAGTTTTATCTCTAGTAGCCCGTGCTTCTCTTGTGCTTCGGCTTCGTCAATAGCTACTTCTTCAGGCAATAGTAAAGTGCGGGAAAAGCTTCCCCAGAAAAGTTCGCGGTGAAAGTATCCGTCGTCATGGGCTTCTTGGTATTCTTCGCGTACGCCTCGGAGGGTGACCATATCGCGAGTGATAGATATTTCTAAGTCTGCTGGACTAACTCCGGCCACCAAAGCTCTAATAACAATAGTGTCGTCTGTTTGATACATATCCACCGGTAATTCGCCATCTTGTTGCTGTTCTGAGTCGGGTTCGTCTTCAGACCAGTTCGTGTCTTCTTCTGAATCTTCTTCAACTGCTAATTCATCATCCTCACCAAATTCGTGATCTTCGTCTAAGATGCGATCGTAGTCTTCGGATTTTCCGCCGGTGAGTCTTTCTAAAAATGATGGTTTTTTCATGATAATTTTTGTTGAATATAATGGTTGTGTTCAAGAATTTTGATTTTTTCAAAAAGTAGGAAAAGGATTATGATTCCCATCCATACAAAAAGGAATACAGTTAGGATTGTTCCTCCACTTGCATCCATTATAAAAAAGTTGAATAAAGCATGCAATACAATGGCAATGAATAACCCCAATGTACCCGCTAAAACCTGCACTATTTTGGAACGGTAATAAGCCAAGGCTAAGAACACGCCAACGGTACCAGAGGCTAATACATGCAGAAGGGTAGCTCCCAAGAAGCGGAAGCCACCGGTCATGGCGGATCCTATGAGGTCGCCTGCTATTAAGGGGTTGAATATAAATAAAGCATTTTCAAGAGCCGCAAACCCAAGCGCCACCACTACCATATAAATAACCATGTCGATTGGTTCGTCTACTTCTCGATTCCAAAAGATTAGAGCTAGGGCAACGGCGTATTTCATCAACTCTTCTACAATTACCCAAACCACCATCATTTGGGTTCCTGAGTAAAGTTCGATGGCAATTTTTTGCAAAGGCAAAGCCATTGGAACTACTGCCATACCAGCAATAAATGAAATAGCAATTAGAAAATAGGGTTCAGGTTTACGACTATCTTCTCGAAGCCAAAACCAGACCCAAAACAAAGCAGGTATCAAACCAGCCAGAAAGGAGATTGCGAAAATGGTAGATTCCATGTATCTGGTTTATTGTACCAGACGGTAAAAGGTTATTTTAGCCGGGCCACTTGGCAACCATTAGGATATTATGGTCTTTGATTTCGGTTGGTGCATTTTGCCAGACAGTTTCGGTTACAAACGGCATAAACGGGTGCAGCATTTTGAGAGAGGCAACTAGACATTCTTTTAGAACATACTGTCGAGAAAACTTTGCTACCTCATCTTCACCGTTTAGGATTTCTTTTGATTCTTCTAGAACTTTGTCAGCTAACTCTCCCCAGATATAGTGGTAGGCTTTTTCTCCAGCTAAGTACAAGCTAAACCGCTCGATGTCGTCGGTTACTTCAAGTACGGTCTTCTTTAGGTCGCGAATAATCTCTTGGTCGCGTGTAGAAAGGTCGGGAATTTGTTCCCAGTTAGCGTCAGCGATGTTGGTGAGCACAAAACGACTAATGTTCCACACTTTGTTAGCAAACTTCTTGTAGGCGCGAATTTTGTCTTCTGAGAGTGGCATATCGTTGCCCGGGGCGGCGCCAATGATAAGAGAAAGGCGAGTGGCGTCGGCTCCGAATTTGGCAATCATGTCGAGCGGGTCGATTACGTTGCCGACCGACTTACTCATTTTTTTGCCTTTTTCATCACGAACCAGTCCGTGTAGGTAGACGTTTTTGAAAGGGACTTGGCCCAGATGATAAGTGCTCATTAGGATCATTCTGGCTACCCAGAAAAATATAATATCGTAGCCGGTTTCTAAGACAGTGGTAGGATGGTAGGTTTTTAGATCGTCGGTTTGTTCGGGCCAGCCGAGGGTAGAGAAGGTCCAGAGTCCAGAAGAAAACCAAGTATCCAGAGTATCGGATTCTTGTTCCCAACCTTCGCCGGGAGAGTCGATTTGGACTTTAATTTCTCCATCCTTATACCCCAGAGTATCCTCTCTGCCTTCGGCATTCACCTTATACCAAGCTGGGATGCGGTGTCCGTACCAGAT
>Ga0222653_1000620_pt1 | contig 20062 bp, 22 predicted proteins | sample AntAcemetagen419_FD_179856 | JGI IMG/M metagenome (GOLD analysis project Ga0222653, IMG submission 179856) | Saline water microbial communities from Ace Lake, Antarctica - #419 | ecosystem: Environmental > Aquatic > Non-marine Saline and Alkaline > Saline | place: Antarctica: Ace Lake...
CAACGAGCCAAGCCGCGACTTCTCTCCAAACGGCGACGGGGGCATGGGACCTCCTGCGAATCGGGAGACCCAGCGAATCACGACCAGAACTACTACGAAAGGCCGTTAACCCGAGTTCGGAGCCCTGGCCGCTATCCAGGACGCGTTGCAGATACCGGCGCTCAGGGTACACTGCAGGCTTGGCTTCTTCGGAGTGGGCGCCCATGAGCGACGAACAGCGCGGGCCGGCAACGCCAGCCCCGGAACCGGACTGCTCGGTGGAACGGCGCAACGCCCTGCTACGGCTCGGCTTGGCCGTCGGCGCCGCGTATTTCGCGCCGACCGTGCTGTCGATCGACCGCAGCGCCCGCGCCATGGGGCCATCCTGCGCCAAGAACCCGACCAACTGCTGAACGCCCGTTGCCGAGCGGTCAGCCCAACCCAGTCGCTCCCTGCCCCGGCTCGCTCCTGCTGCTCGCCTCGCTGCCACCGGCGGTCTCCGAGGCGTTGCGCCGGGCGGCACCGGGCTGGCCCGCCGGTTCCGGCGGTGACGGCGTCCGGGTCAACGCACTTCCCGACGGCTTCCGGGTGACAGGCCACGGGGTCGACCGGCTCGCCGAGGATGCCTGGGAGGCGGCGCACTGGGTGCTGGCGGCCGCCATCGGCCGGGCCGCGGAGTCGTCCCCCGGCCGCCTCGTCCTGAACGCCGGTGCCGCGCTGGTCGACGGGCAAGCCATCGTGTTCGCCGGCGAGAGCCATGCCGGCAAGAGCTCGGTCGCCCTGCACCTGGCGGCCGGCGGCCTGCCGTTGCTGGGCGACGACCGGGTGATCCTGGACACCGCGGCGTCGCCGCCGACAGCCACCGCCCTCGGCCTCGCCCGCAAAGTCCGCACCCCGCTGCCACGGGACTTCTCCGACGCCGCCCGCCGGCTCGTCGAAGCGAGCCGCGCCGGGCATGAGGCGGGGGCCGACGTGCTGGCCTGGGACCCAGTGATCGACCGGCCGGCCGGCACGGCGGCGGCGATCGCCCGCGTCGTGGTGCTGCACCGCGATCCCGGTGTCGACGCGGCCCGCACTTCGCGCCTCGGTACCGCCGATGCCGTGGCGGCGCTGCTGCCGCTGTGCGGGCGCCACGCCGGATCGGCCGCCGACCTGCTGGACGCGGTTGCCGGCCTGGTCCGGCGGGTTCCCGTCGAGCTGCTGGTGACGCCGGGCGCGGCTGCCGCCGCCGCGGCCCTGCCGGCCGCCAGATCGGCATGACGCGGCTGCGGCGGCATCCGGACGCGCGGGCCACCTTGCTGGACGGCGAGGCGTTCCTGGTGCGGCCGGACCGCGACGCGATCCTTCGGCTCAACCCGACCGCCGCCGCGATCTGGCACGGCCTTGCGGAACCTTCGACGCGCGACGAGCTGGTCGCGCTGTTCGCGACGGCGTTTCCGGAAGTTCCGACGGAGCGGCTGGCGCCGGATCTCGACCGCGCGCTCGCCGCCCTGCGGGACGCGGGCATGGTGGTGGCGGATGACCGGGCCTGACGACGGTCGCTTCGCGGCGTGGTGGCACCGTGCGCTCGGCCTGCAGGCCGCGCCGGACGCCACCATGGACGCCGCCCTGGCCGCCGCCCTGGCCGCCGAGGCCGTCGCCCGGCTGAGCCCGGTGTTCGGCCACCTGCTCGCCCACTGGCCCGTCGCCGATCTGGTGCCGTCGGATCCGGCGACGACGGCCGATGCCGCCTACCGACGGCTGCTGCTGGCGCGCCAGGCCGACACCTTCGCCGGGTTGCGGGCCGCCGGCCTGCCGGTGCTGGCGATCAAGGGCTTCGAGGCCGCGTGCCGCTACGATCCGCCAAGCGTGCGCATTCTCGGCGACCTCGACCTGCTGGTGCCGCCGCGACACGCCCCGGCGGTGGTGCGCGAACTCGAGCGCCGCGACTTCACGCTCGCGGTTTCGCCCCAGGGGGCGCTGGGCGTCACCTCCGACATCAGCTTCCACCCGATGGTGTCGCCCGACGGTCTGGTCTCGGTCGACCTGCACACCGCGCTCGACGCCTTCCCGCTGTCGGCCGCACTCGACACCGACGCGGTGTTCGCCGAGGCCACAGACCGCGATGGCGGCCGGATCGCCCCCCACCATGCCGCCCTGGCCGCGCTGTCCAACGCCGCCAAGGAGCGGTTCGCGCCCTATGCCTGGCGCCACCTGCTCGACCTCGGCCGGCTGGCCCTGCAGGAATCCGTGCAGTGGCCAGCAGCCGACCGCATCGTCGCGGCCGCCGGCCTGGGCCCGGCGCGGGCCACCCTGCTCGGAACACTCCGCCGGCTGGGCGTGCCGCCGGAACGGCTGCCTCGGGATCTCGACCCGGATTTCGGTCCGGCACGGCGGCTGGTCCGCGACCTCACAGAACTGCGGACCGCCACGCCCGGCAGGCTGGACAAGGTGCGACGGGAGGTCGGCTGGTGCTACACGCCGGCGGCCATCGCCCGGCTGTGGCGGTTCCGCGTCGCCGGTCTGCTGCGGCCACGCAGCGGCCGGCCGCCCGGATTGGACTGCGAACCGAGGCTGGACTGAGGACTGGACCGGGAACTGATCGGGGAGTTGGAGCGGGCGACCGGAATCGAACCGGCATAAACAGCTTGGAAGGCTGATGTTCTACCATTGAACTACGCCCGCGAAAGCGCCGCACAATACCCAAGGCCTCCGGTGAACGCCACTGCCGAATCCGGGGGCCCGGCCTCCATCGACGATCCCCGCCGACGACCGCCCCGACAGCCGCCCCAACAGCCGCGCCGACAGCCGCGCCGACAGCGCCCCCGACAGCGCCCCCGACAGCCGCAATGGTCGCGCCGACGGGCTCGCCGTGCTACCACCGGCACCGACGATCTCGACCCCGCCGAGGCAGCGACCGTGAGCAAACCGATGGCTCCGTCGACGGAAGGCGACGGCAACCGGCCGATCCATCCGGACACCGACTGGCAAGCCGACCTTCTGGCCGGGAAGGTGTTGCGCCGGGTGATGACCCTCGCCGCCGCCGCCGAGGAACTGCGGTCCTGGCAGGCCGACGCTGTCGCCGGCAGCGACCGCTGGCGGACGGTCGAGCCGCGGGCCCTGCTCGTCACCCACATGCTGAACCGGTTGCTGGCCCGGGGCTATTGAGACGCCCGGTCGCATTGCGGTCACCCGCCATCGGCGGCATCAATGTGTTCGCGCTATCGCTCCGCTTCGAAGGACCCGACGATGACCGCTCTCCGACGCCCCCGTTTCGCCCTTGCCGTCCTGGCGACCGCCGCATTCGCCGCGGCCGCGCTCGCCGGCGGCCCCGCCTTCGCCGAGGGTAACCCGGCCGCCGGGAAGAAGGTCTTCCGCAAATGCGCGGCCTGCCACACCGTCCAGGTCGGCAAGAACCGTGTCGGGCCGAGCCTGGCGGGGATCGTGGACCGCCAGGCCGGCACCGCGGACGGCTTCAAGTACTCCAAGGCGATGCTGGAATTCGGCACCGGTGGCGGAGTCTGGGACCAGGCCACCCTGGACGCCTACCTGGCCGATCCCAGGGGCTTCATCAAGGGCAACAAGATGGCTTTCGTCGGCCTGAAGAAGGACGGCGAACGCGCCGACGTCATCGCCTACCTGAAAACCGCCGCGGAATAGCATCGCCGGCTTGCGGCAAGGTCCTTGCCGATAGGGGCCTTGCGGTCCGGGCGGCGGACGCGGTAGGCGTCCGGCGATACATCGACCGGAGGACGCCATGGACCCGCGCTCGGACACCGAGACCCTGATCCGCCGCTACTACGACGCCTTCAACCGCGGCGATGTCGAGGCCATGGCCGGCTGCCTCGACCCCGACGTCGCCCACGACGTGAACCAGGGCGGACGGCGGGTCGGCGTCGAGCGGTTCCGGGCGTTCTGCGCGCACATGGCGCGCTGCTACCGCGAGCGGCTCGACGATATCGTGGTGATGACCGCCGCCGACGGCCGCCGCGCCGCCGCCGAGTTCACGGTCAATGGCGCGTATCTGGCGACCGACGAGGGCCTGCCGCCGGCGGCCGGGCAGGCCTATTCGCTGCCGGCCGGCACGTTCTTCGAGGTCCGTGACGGCCGTATCGCCCGAGTCACCACCTGCTACAACCTCGCGGACTGGACCGCCCAGGTGACCGGCGTCCCGGCCCGCGACGGATGACCGTCCGCCTGGAGACGCTGACCGCGGGACCGGCGCTGGAGCGACTGCTCGGCCCACTCGCCGACCTGCGGATCGAAGTGTTCCGGGACTGGCCCTATCTGTACGACGGCGACCGGGACTACGAGGCCTGGTACCTGGCGAAGTTCGCCGCCGCCGACGGCGCCGTGCTGGTCGCGGCGTTCCATGGCGACGACCTGGTCGGGGCCTCGACCGGCCTGCCGCTGGCGGCCGAGCATGCCGACCTCACCGCCCCGCTGGCCGCCACCGGGCATTCGGTCGCCCACCTTTATTACGGTGCCGAGACGATCCTGCGGCGACGATTTCGTGGCCGGGGCCTGTACCGGCGCTTCTTCGAACGGCGCGAGGCCCATGCCACGGGGCTCGGCACGTTCGGACATCTGGTGTTCTGCGGCGTGGTGCGCCCGGACGACCATCCGCTGAAACCGGCGGAGGCTGCCCCGCTCGATCCGGTCTGGCGGCGTTTCGGCTATCGCCGCATGGACGGCGTTACCGCCGGGTTTCCCTGGAAGGACATCGACCAGCCAACCGAGACCACCAAGCCCATGCAGTTCTGGATCAAGCGGCTTCAGGTCAGGCAGCCCGGGCACCCGTGAGGTAGCCCGAGACCTCGGTCCGCAGGGTCGTCGACTGGGTGGCGAGGTCGCCGCCACCGAGTCGACCACCCCGGCCACCCGGTGCTCGAACCGGTCGATCAGGTCGCCATAGAGGCGTTCGACCGCGGCGACCGCGGCCGGAGTCGGCAGCCGCCGGTTCGAGTGGTAGCCGAGGACTTTGCCGTCGGCGTCCAGGCTCGGCGTGACATGGGCCAGGACCCAGTAGTGGTCGCCGTTGCGCGCCATGTTCTTCACATAGGCGAACATCTCGCTCTTGGCGGCGATCGTGTCCCACAGCAGCTTGAAGACGCAGCGCGGCATGTCCGGGTGACGGATGATGCTGTGCAGCTTCCCCGGCAGCTCCCGCTCGGAGAACCCCGCGATCCGCTGGAACACGTCGTTGCAGCAGGCGATCCGGCCCTTCTGGTCGGTCTTGCCGACGATGATCTCGTGACGCCCGAACGTGCCCCCCCCCGGCGGTCGGGGCCACCGCGTATCTGGTCCCCAGCGATGGGACGGCCACTCGGAGTGGGAGCAATGACGGTCCTTGACCCACTGCAACGCACGATCCGACGGTCAGGTGGATCCTGTCGGGTGCAGGGCTTCGATGCGCCCGGCGAGCGCCACCAGCCGCTCGGCCTCGGCGACATGCAGTGCCTCCACCAGCTTGCCGTCGACCAGCAGCACGCCCTTGCCCTCGGCCTCGGCGGCGGCGTGGGCGGCGGCGATGTGGCCGGCCCAGGCCAGCACCTCGGCGGATGGCGCGAACGCGGCGTTGGCGGCGGCGATGGTCTTCGGGTGGATCAGGGTCTTGCCGTCGAAGCCGAACTGGACGCCCTGCCGGCACGAGGCGGCGAAGCCCTCGTCGTCGCCGAGGTCCAGGTACACGCCGTCGAGGATCGCGAGGTCATACGCCCGGGCCGCCAGCAGGCACAGCCCCAGGGCGGTGACGAATGGAAGCCGGTCGGGGGTGTGCAGGCAATGCAGGTCCTTGGCGAGGTCGGAGGTACCCATCACCAGGCCGGCCAGACGCGGCGTCGCGCCGGCGATCTCGGTCGCCGCCAGCACCCCTCGCGGCGTCTCCATCATGCACCACAGCGCCATGTCGTCCGGCGCCCCGTGTGCCGCCAGGACCGCCTCGGCCCGGCGCACGGTGTCGGCGCTCTCGACCTTCGGCAGCAGCACCGCATGCACCGGCTGGCCGGCCGCGAAGGCGAGGTCGCCGTAGCCCCAGGCGGTGTCGAGGCCGTTGACCCGCAGCACCAGCTCGCGACCGCCATAGCCTCCGCTGAGCAGCGCCGCCGCCACGGTCTCGCGGGCGGTTTCCTTGGCGTCGGGCGCGACCGCGTCCTCCAGGTCCATGACGATCACGTCACAGGGCAGGCCGCGCGCCTTCTCCAGCGCGCGGGGATTGGACCCCGGCATGTACAGGGCGGAACGGCGCGGGCGCAGCGGGGCGGACATCGGGGACCTCCAGTCCGGAATCTTCGGGGGGCGGGGCGGGCGGAACCCTAGTGTCCCGACTCTGAAATCGCGACCAAGAACTCATGTCGGAGGCTGTGCGCGGGCCAGTGCGGCGCGGGCGCGTTGGATTTTCTCGAGGATGGCGGCGCCTTCAGCGTTCCAGGTATAGGGGCGCGGATCGGCGTTGCGCTGGGCGAGATAGGCTTTGATGTCGGCGACCAGATCGTTCACGGAGGCGAAGCTGCCGGCCCGGATGACGTCGCCGGTGAGGTCGGCGAAGAAGCGCTCGACCAGGTTGAGCCACGACGAGGAAGTGGGCGTGAAGTGCACGTGGAAGCGCGGATGCCCGGTGAGCCAGGTCTTCACTTTGGCGTGCTTGTGGGTGGCGTAGTTGTCGACGATCAGGTGCAGGTCGAGGTCCTTGGGGGTCTCGCGGTCGATCTGCTTGAGGAACCGGAGCCATTCGACGTGAGTGTGGCGCTTCTCGGTGCGCGCGATCAGCTTGCCGGCGATCGCGTCGAGGGCGGCGAACAGGGTGATCGTGCCGTGACGCTTGTAGTCGTGGGTCATGGTCGCCGGCCGCTTGGGCGCAAGCGGCAGTGCGAGCTGGGTGCGCTCGAGGGCCTGGCACTGGCTCTTCTCGTCGCAGCACAGCACCAGCGCCTTCTCCGGCGGGTCGAGGTAGAGCCCGATCACGTCCCAGAACTTCTCCTCGAACCGGCGGTCGTTGGAGAGCTTGAACGTCCGGATCACATGGGGCTTCACGTCGTTCTTCGACCAGACCCGCTGGACGGTGGAGGGCGAGACCCCGGCATGGCGGCTCATCGAACGCACGCTCCAGCGCTTGCGGGGCGCAGGAGGTCGGGTGGCCTCGGTCAAGACGCGCTCGATCTTCTCGGGCGGGATCGACGGCTTGCGCCCACGACCCGGCTCGTCATCGAGGCCCGAGAGCCCGCGCGTCTCGAAACGCTTCGTCCACGTCGAGACGCGCTTGGCCGTCGTGCCCAGCCGCGCGGCGACCTGTTCCACGCCCAGACCCTTGAGCCGCAGGAGAACGATCGAGGCGCGCTCCTTCGCCCGCGCCTCAACGCTCGTCGCCCGCGACCTGCGCTCGAGTTCCGCGACCACCTCCGGCTCCGCCGTGATCTTCTTGATCGGACGTGCCATTCGACTGATCCTCCCTACACAAAGTGTCGTGTAGAAATATTAGTCGATAATTTAGAGACGGTACACTAGCGGTGCCGCCGGCCGCGCGGAAGCGGGTTTTGTCGCCGATACAAGCCGGTGGCGCCGGCCCGCCGGGCGGCTATAGTCCGGCCATGCCGATCCTCGCCGTCTCCTCGCACGTCGCCGTCGGGCACGTAGGCAACGCCGCCGCCGCCCCGGCGCTGGAGCGACTCGGGCACCCGGTCTGGCGGGTCGACACGGTCAGCTTTTCGAACCATCCGGGCCACGGCCACCATGTCGGCACGGTGCGGCCGGATCATGAGATCCGCGACCTGCTGCAGGGGATCGGGCGGCTCACCGGCTGGCGCGGCTGCCACGGGGTCTACTCCGGCTATCTCGGCGAGCCCGGCAGCGGCTGGGCGGTCGCCGATGCCGTCGACGCCGCCCGCGAGGTCGAGTCGGGCCTGGTCTATGTCTGCGACCCGGTCATCGGCGACCACGGCCGGGTGTTCGTGCGCGACGGCGTCGAGAAGGCGATCCGCGAGCGCCTGGTGCCGCGGGCCACCGTCATCACGCCGAATGCCTTCGAACTGGAGCGACTGTCCGGCCACCGGGTGGAAAATGTCGACGACGCCCACGACGCCGCCGTCCTGCTGCTGGAATGGGGCCCGGACATCGTCATCGGCACCGGCATCCCGGACGGCGACGGGCATCTGGCGATCGTCATGGTGACGGTCGAGGGTGCGCGGGTGGTCCGCACGCCGCGCCGCCGCCGTGCCTTCTTCGGCACCGGCGACCTGTTCGCCGGGCTGTTCCTCGGCCACTACCTGGACGGACGCGATCCTTACCGAACGATGCGGCGCTGTGTCGCCGGGCTCGACGTCGCGACCGCGGCGACCGAGGCGGCCGGCACCGTCGACCTGGACCTGATCCCGAACCTCGACGCCATCGTCCGCGCCGACCGTCCGGGATGAATGGCGGCTCGCGGGTCCTACGCCGCCTTCTTCAGGTGGCGCGCGATCAGTTCCTCGGCGATCTGCACGGCGTTGAGTGCGGCACCCTTGCGCAGGTTGTCGGACACGCACCAGAACACCAGGCCGTTCTTCACGGTCGGGTCGGTGCGGATCCGGCTGACATAGACCGCGTCCTCGCCGGCGCACTCGACCGGGGTGACGTAACCCTCGTCGGCGCGGTGGTCGACGATCAGCAGGCCCGGGAAGTCCTTCATGGCGGCGCGCGCCGAGGCCACGGTGATCGGCTTCCTGGTCTCGATGAACACCGCCTCGGAATGGCCGATGAACACCGGCACCCGGACGCACTGCGCCACCACGTCGATGTCCGGGTCGAGGATCTTCTTGGTCTCGACCGTCATCTTCCACTCCTCCTTGGTGAACCCGTCGTCCATGAAGACGTCGATATGCGGGATCACGTTGAAGGCGATCTGCTTGGTGAACTGCTCCTTGGCGATCGGGTCGTTCACGTAGACCGCGCGGGTCTGGTTGAACAGCTCGTCCATGCCGTCCTTGCCGGCGCCCGAGACCGACTGGTAGGTCGAGACCACCACGCGCTTGACTCCGAAGGCGTCGTGCAGCGGCTTCAGCGCCAGCACCAGCTGCGCGGTCGAACAGTTCGGGTTCGCAATGATGTTCTTCTTGCCGTAGCGGGCCAGGGCGTCCGGGTTGACCTCCGGCACCACCAGCGGCACGTCCGGGTCCATGCGGAACGCCGAGGAGTTGTCGATCACCACGCAGCCGGCCTTTCCGGCCTTGGGCGCGTATTCCTTGCTGACGTCGCCGCCGGCCGAGAACAGCGCGATATCGGTGGTCGAGAAGTCGTATTTGGCGAGATCCTGGACGGTCAGCGTCCCGTCCTCGCCGTAGGAGACCTGGCCGCCGGCCGAACGGCCCGACGCCAGCGCGATGACCTCGTCGGCCGGGAACTTGCGCTCGGCCAACGTGGTCAGCATCTCGCGTCCCACCGCACCCGTGGCTCCGACGACGGCAACCTTGTAGCCCATGACTTCAAACTCCTCTCGAAACCGCACGGCATCGCGCCCTCGGGGTCCGCCTGGGCCCCCGACCGCCGATCGCTCGCGCGCAGCAGGAGGCCCGACCCCTAGAGGGTGGTCTTGCCGGTTTTCGTGGTGGTCGTGGCGAACGCGCCGGAGCGCGGGCAGGGCGAGGACACGGCCCACTGACACGCGACCGGGCACTGCGCTCCGTCGGCGTTCATGCGGATCCCGTCCAGGAAGGCCGTCTCGTCCATGAGGCGCTTCATACGCCAAAACGCCGGCGATGAAAACGGGGATTTCGACCACCCGAAGGGCGGCCTTGGGTGCCGGCTTTCCGCTTCGCCCCGGACGGCACGTCCGGCCGACGCGGGACGGCCCGATCCGGGACCGGCGCCCCGCCCCTCACCCGGCCGCGAGCTTGTCCAGCTCCTTGAGGATGCTGTCGGTCATCACGTTGGTCGACACCTTGGCCTTGTTGGGCTGCATGATGTCGGCGGTGCGCAGGCCGGAGCCGAGCACGTTGTCGATGGCCTTCTCGATCAGGTCGGCGTCATCGGCCATGTCGAAGCTGTAGCGCAGCAGCATGGCGAAGGAGAGCAGTTCGGCGATCGGGTTGGCCGAGCCCTTGCCGGCGATGTCCGGGGCCGAGCCGTGCACCGGCTCGTACAGGGCGTGGCGGCGGCCGGTGGTCGGGTCCTCGGCGCCGAGCGACGCCGACGGCAGCATGCCGAGCGAGCCGGTCAGCATCGCGGCACAGTCGGACAGGATGTCGCCGAACAGGTTGTCGGTGACGATAACGTCGAACTGTTTCGGGTTGCGAACGAGCTGCATGGCGCAGTTGTCGGCGAACATGTTCTCGTAGTCCAGGCCCTCGCCCTCGGCCTTGTACAGGTCGGTCATGACCTCGCGCCACAGCACGCCGGACATCATGACGTTGGCCTTTTCGACCGAGGTCACCTTGGAGCGGCGCTTGCGGGCGAGATCGAAGGCGACCCGGCCGATGCGCTCGATCTCGGGCGTGGTGTAGGCCTGAGTGTCGTAGCCGCGCTTGCCGCCGCCGGGCAGGTCCTCGATGCCGCGCGGCTCGCAGAAATACACGCCGCCGGTCAACTCGCGCAGGATCATGATGTCGAGGCCTGCCACCAGTTCCTTCTTCAGCGAGGAATTGTCGGCCATCGAGGCGAACACCATGGCCGGCCGCAGGTTGGCGAACAGGTCCATTTCCTTGCGCAGGCGCAACAGACCGCGCTCGGGTTTCTTCTCGAACGGCAGGTCGTCGTATTTCGGACCGCCCACGGCGCCGAACAGCACGGCGTCGGCGGCGACCGCGTCGGCCAGGGTCTCGTCGGTCAGCGGGGTGCCGGACTCGTCATAGGCGGCGCCGCCGACCAGCCCCTCCTGCACGTCGAACGTTACGGACCGCTTCTTCGCCATCCAGTCGACGACACGCAGGGTCTCGCGCACCACTTCCGGGCCGATTCCGTCGCCCGGCAGCACGAGCAGTTTCTTGTTGGACGCCATGACGCTCCTTTACCCCCGATCGCAGATCCTGGATGAGCGATTGCTTATCCGAACCGCCGGGACGTGGCAAACGTGGAAACCGCGGTCCGGAACCGGCCACGGTGCTTCTGATTCGCGCATCAGGCCCAGGGTTGGGCGAGCTTGCGCTTTTCCTCGAACGCGGTGATGTCGGTCTCGCGCTTCATGGTGAGGCCGATGTCGTCGAGCCCGTTCAGCAGGCAGTCCCGGCGATGCGGGTCGATCTCGAACGACACGCTCTCGCCGTTCGGGCGGCCGATGGTCTGGGTCTCCAGGTCGATCTCCAGGACCGCGTTCGACCCCTTGGAGGCGTCGTCCAGCAGCTCGCGAAGCTGCTCCTTGGTGACCTTGATCGGCAAGATGCCGTTCTTGAAGCAGTTGTTGTAGAAGATGTCGGCGAAGCTGGTGCTGATCACGCAGCGGATGCCGAAATCCAGCAGCGCCCACGGCGCGTGCTCGCGGCTCGACCCGCAGCCGAAATTGTCCTCGGCGACCAGCACCTGGGCGCCCCGATACTGCGGCTTGTTGAGCACGAAGTCCGGCTTCTCCTTGCCGTCGTCGTCGAACCGCATCTCGGCGAACAGGTGCTTGCCGAGCCCGGTGCGCTTGATGGTCTTCAGGTACTGCTTGGGAATGATCATGTCGGTGTCGACGTTGATCATGTCGAGCGGGGCGGCGGTGCCGCGCAGCTGGGTGAACTTCTCCATCGGTCCTTTCCTCCCCCTCAGTTGGTCAGTTCGCGGACGTCGGACAGCCGGCCGGTGATCGCCGCCGCCGCCGCCATCGCCGGGCTGACCAGGTGGGTGCGCCCGCCGCGGCCCTGCCGGCCCTCGAAGTTGCGGTTCGAAGTCGAGGCGCAACGCTCGCCCGGCTCCAGCTTGTCGGCGTTCATCGCCAGGCACATCGAACAGCCCGGCTCGCGCCAGTCGAACCCGGCCTCCTTGAGGACGTCGGCGACACCCTCGGCCTCGGCCTGCTCCTTCACCAGGCCGGAGCCCGGGACCACCATGGCGTGGACCCCGTCGGCGACCTTGCGGCCCTTGGCGATCGCGGCGACCGCGCGCAGGTCCTCGATCCGGCCGTTGGTGCACGAACCGATGAACACCTTGTCGACCCTGACCTGGGCGATCGGGGTGTTCGGCGCCAGCCCCATGTACTTCAGCGAGCGCTCGATCGCCGCCTTCTTGTTCGGGTCGCTCTCGGCCGCCGGGTCCGGGGTGTGGCCGGTCACCGGCACCACGTCCTGCGGGCTGGTGCCCCAGGTCACCTGCGGCACGATGTCGGCGGCCCGCAGCGTGACCTCCTTGTCGTAGGCGGCGCCGGGGTCGGACGGCAGGGTCTTCCAGTAGGCCACGGCGGCCTCCCAGGCGGCACCCTTCGGGGCCATCGGCCGGCCCTTCAGGTATTCGAAGGTGATGTCGTCCGGGGCGATCATGCCGGCCCTGGCACCGGCCTCGATGGTCATGTTGCAGACCGTCATGCGGGCTTCCATCGACATCGCCCGGATCGCATCGCCGGCGTACTCGACCACGTGGCCGGTGCCGCCGGCGGTGCCGATGGCGCCGATGATCGCCAGGATCACGTCCTTGGAGGTCACCCCGGCCGGCAGCTCGCCGTCGACCGTGATGCGCATGTTCTTGGCCGGCGCCTGCACCAGGGTCTGGGTCGCCAGCACGTGCTCGACCTCGGAGGTGCCGATGCCGAAGGCCAGCGAACCGAACGCGCCGTGGGTGGCGGTATGGCTGTCGCCGCACACGATGGTCATGCCCGGCAGGGTGAAGCCCTGCTCCGGCCCGATGATGTGGACGATGCCCTGGCGGGCATCCATGACCGGAAAGTAGGGAACCCCGAAGGCCTTGACGTTGCTCTCGAGGGTCTCGACCTGGATCCGGCTCTCCTCGTCCTCGATCCCCTTGGAGCGGTCGGTGGTCGGAATGTTGTGGTCGGCGACCGCCAGGGTCATCTCCGGCCGGCGGACCTTGCGGCCGTTCTGGCGCAGGCCCTCGAAGGCCTGCGGGCTGGTGACCTCGTGCACCAGATGCCGGTCGATGTAGATCAGGCAGGTCCCGTCGGCCTGGACGTCGACCAGGTGCGACTGCCAGATCTTGTCGAACAGGGTGCGGGGCTTGGCCATGGTTCGGTGATCCCTCCTGCGGGCTGGCGCGCTTTCCCGGGGCTTCGATTGGGCGGGCGCGGCCGTGCCTCGTGTTCTCCGGAGGCCGGACATTACAAAGTTGCGGCGGCGAGGCAAACCACGAAACGCGCAAGGGGGTTTTGCGGAGCCGTGAGACGGGATGCGCCGATCCTTCCGGCGCCGCTCCCCAATCGTCCAGGGCCCCTTCCGCGTCAGGTCGTATTCGAGGCGCACCGGCCGCGGCTGATACGCGGTCTTCTCGGCCAGTCCGGTGGACCAGCAGGCCGGTCAGGACGTTGGTCGTGATGCGAGCCGGGGCATGCGAGCCGGGGCATGCGAGCCGGGGCATGCGAGAGGAAGTCGGGGAGCCGCTTCTTGCCGGTCAGCATGTCCCGCAGGATGACGAGCGTCCAGCGGTCGCCGACGAGGTCGGACGTGGTGGCATCGGGCCGTCGGTTCTGGCGGGGCCGTGCGCTAAACCAGCAGGGCCGCTCCGGTCCCGACCGGGCGCCGCCACTGCTTCGCCGGGCACTGCGTCGCCGGGCACTGCCACTGCGTCGACTGCCGCCGGACCAGCGGCACCGACCACTGCACACACTCGGCAAACGCAAAATCCCCCGGACGTCGCCGTCCGGGGGCGCGTATCCCGTTCCGGATGCGGAGGCTTACGCCTCGGCGTTGGCGGCGTTCGCCTCAGCGGCTTTCGCCTCGGCCTTGGCGGCCCGCTGCTCGGCCTGCTCGGCCAGCCGGACGGAGCGCTGCTCGGCGGCAATCGCGCGATCCTGGGCGGCCGCCTTGCCGGCGACGCCGGTGGTCTTCTCGGCGATACGGGCCGACTTGCCGGTCCGGCCGCGCAGGTAATACAGCTTGGCGCGCCGCACCTTGCCGCGCCGGATCAGCTCGATGCCGGCGATCCGCGGCGAGTACAGCGGGAAGATACGCTCCACGCCCTCGCCGTAGGAGATCTTGCGGACCGTGAACGACGAGTTCACGCCGTCGTTGCTGCGCGCGATGCACACACCCTCGAATGCCTGGATGCGCTCGCGCGTGCCCTCGACGACTTTCACGTCGACCCGCACCGTGTCGCCCGGGGCGAAGGCCGGGATCTGCTTGTCGGCCGAGAGGGCCGCAACATGCTCGGTCTCGAGCTGCTGGATGATGTTCATGGCGTGGTCTCCGTATCCTCGTCGTCGGCCGCAGCCGCAGCCCGTTCACACTGCCCGCGATGGCGTTCCCACAGGTCGGGGCGCCGCTCCCGGGTGATCCGTTCCGCTTCCCGGCGCCGCCATGCCCTGACATTGGCGTGGTGACCACTGGTCAGCACCTCGGGCACGGCCATGCCGTTCCACTCCCGAGGCTGGGTATAGAGGGGATACTCCAGCAGCCCCTCCTCGAAACTTTCCTCCGCGAGCGTTTCCGCCGCGCCGAGCACCCCCGGCAGCAGGCGGATCACCGCATCCATCACCGCGATCGCCGCCGGCTCCCCGCCAGAGAGCACGAAATCCCCGAGGCTCAACTCCTCGAGGCCACGGGCGGCAATCACCCGTTCGTCCAACCCCTCGTAGCGCCCGCACAGCAGGACCGCTCCCGGTTCCGCCGCCAGCGCCCTGGCCCGCGCCTGATCGAACCGCCGGCCGCGGGGGCTGAGATAGATCCGCGGTCCGGGCTGATCCTCGATCGAGGCGAGCGCCGCGTCGACGACATCCGGCCGCATCACCATGCCGGATCCGCCCCCGAACGGGGTGTCGTCGACGGAGCGGTGCTTATCGCGCGCGAACTCCCGGATGTCCAGCGCTTTCAGCGACCAGATCCCGGCCGCCAGCGCCTTTCCAGCCAGCGACAACCCGAGCGATCCCGGAAACATCTCCGGGAACAACGTCAGCACGGTTGCGCTCCACTGGGGCGCCCGGCATCCAGTCGCCTCCGCTCCGGCCATCAGCCCTCACTCCGCCAATCCCCCGGTCCAGCAGGTCCTCGGTCGAGCAGGCCTCAGTCCAGCAGGCCTTCCGGTGGATCCACCACGAGCCGGCCGCCGGCAATGTCGACCTCCGGGACCGCCGCCTCGTTGAACGGCAGCATCCGGGACCTGCCGTCGGCGCCGACGAACTCGATCAGGTCGCCGGCCCCGAAATCGTGCATCGCCGTCACCCGCCCGAGCGTCTCGCCGCCGACCGCGACCACCGCCAGGCCGATCAGGTCGGCGTGGTAGAACTCGCCGTCCGACGGCTCCGGCAGCACCGAACGTTCCACGTAGAACCGGGTACCGCGCAACGCCTCGGCCGCATCGCGATCGCCCACCCCGTCGACCCGGACGATCACCGTGTCCTTGTGCCGGCCGGTGACCGCCAGCGTGAACCGGCGGCTGCCGCGCTCGTCCTCGACCGGGCCATAGGCGGCCACGTCGTCCGGGTTCTCGGTGAACGTCTTGACCTTCACCAGACCACGGACGCCGTGCGCGCCGGCAACCGCCCCGAGACAGACGCGATCGACCACCGCCGTTCCCCGCCGGCCCGTCAGTATCAGGCCTCGGCCGGCGTTTCCGCGGCCGGGGCTTCCGCTTCCGCGGCCGGGGCCTCGGCGGCCTTCGCGGCCTCCGCAGCGGCCTTCTCGGCGGCGTCGGCGGCCTTCTGGGCGGCCTCGGCCTCGCGCTCGGCGCGCTTCTTGCCCGGCGCCGACTTCAGCGGCTGCGCGTTGTACTTGAACGGCTCCATCAGGCCGGCCTGGCCGAGCATCTTGTGCAGCCGGTCGGTCGGACGGGCGCCGACGCTCAGCCAATGCTGGATGCGCTCGGCCTTCACGATGAAGCGGTCGGCATGGTCCTTCGGCAGCATCGGGTTGTAGGTGCCGACCTTCTCGACGAAGCGACCATCGCGCGGGCTGGTCGCCTCGGCGATGACGATCCGGTAGAACGGGCGCTTCTTGGCGCCGCCGCGGGCGAGACGAATGCGGAGAGACATGGGTTGGTCCTTTCGTATTCCTGCAGTCGTGTTGAGTATCAATTCGATTCGTTAACGATCTCCGGCGCGCTCACTTGCGCTTGCCGGGAAATCCTGGGGGCAGGCCGCCGAGCCCGGGAAGCCGCGGGCCACCGCCGACGCCCGGGCCACCAAGGCCCGGAAAGCCGCCGGGCAGCCTCGGCATCGCACCGCCACCACCGCCGGCGGGCGGGGCCGGCGGCATCGCGCCACCGCCGCCGAACAGCCCGGCCAGCGCGCCCTTGCCGCCCATCTTGCCGACCTGCTTCATCATCCGGCCCATGTCCTGGTGCTGCTTGAGCACCTTGTTGACGTCCTGCACCTGGGTGCCGGAGCCGGCGGCGATGCGCTTGCGGCGCGAGGCGTTAAGGAGCTTGGGGTTGCGGCGCTCATCGCGGGTCATCGACGAGATGATCGCTTCCTGGCGCTTCAACACCTTGTCGTCGAGGTTGGCGCCGGCCATCTGCTTCTGCAGCTTCCCGATGCCGGGCAGCATCCCCATGATGCCGCCGAGCCCGCCGAGCGTCCGGACCTGCTTCAACTGCGAAGCCATGTCGTCGAGGGTGAAGACGCCGCGCATCATGCGCTCGGCGGTCTTCTGGGCCTCCTCGGCATCGATGGTCTCTGCTGCCTTCTCGACCAGGCTGACCACGTCGCCCATTCCGAGAATGCGGCCGGCCAGGCGCTCGGGGTGGAAGTCCTCCAGGTCGTCGACCTTCTCGCCGACGCCCAGCATCTTGATCGGCATGCCGGTGACGCCGCGCATCGACAGCGCCGCACCGCCGCGACTGTCGCCGTCGACCCGGGTCAGAACGATGCCGGTGATCCCGACCCGCTCGTGGAAATTGGTGGCGGTGGTGACCGCGTCCTGGCCGGTCAGCGCGTCGGCGACCAGCAGCACCTCGTGCGGATTCACCGCCTCGCGGACCGCCCGCGCCTCGGCCATCAGACCCTCGTCGATCGAGGTCCGGCCGGCGGTGTCCAGCATCACCACGTCGAAGCCCTGCAGACGGGCCGCGGTCATGGCGCGCTTGGCGATCCCGGCGGGGGTCTCGCCGGCGACGATCGGCAGGGTGGCGACCCCGACCTGCTCGCCGAGGATCCGGAGCTGTTCGCGGGCGGCCGGCCGGGTGACGTCGAGCGACGCCATCAGCACCTTCTTGCGCTCGCGGTCCTTCAGGCGCTTGGCGATCTTGGCGGTGGTCGTGGTCTTGCCGCCGCCCTGCAGGCCGACCATCAGGATCGGCACCGGCGCCGGGGCGTTCAGGCTGATCGACTGGCTGTCGGAGCCGAGCATGTCCACCAGCTCGTCGTGGACGATCTTGACGACCATCTGGCCCGGCGTGACCGAGCGCAGCACCTCGCGGCCGATCGCCCGCTCGCGGACCTTGTCGATGAACTGCTTGACCACCGGCAGGGCGACGTCGGCCTCCAGCAGGGCGACCCGCACCTCGCGCATGGCGGTCGCGACATCGGCCTCGCTCAGCGCCCCGCGCTTGCGCAGCCGGTCGAAGACCGATCCCAGGCGTTCGCTCAGTCCCTCGAACAAACCGTCACTCCAGACAACCGATTGGCCCAAACGACCCATTGGCCCAAACGACAACACGCCCGTGCTCGAACCCTCGAGGACGGACGGAACCCGTTAAGGTCTCAGCAGACAGGGTCTGGCCGAGAAGCGCGGTATATACGCGCCGGGACCGGGAGGGTCAAGGCGAGGAGAGGCGAATCGGTAGAGGAGGCGACCCGGATGAAACCGAACATGGCCAACCCGGAACGCATTGTTGGCTGGAGGATCGGAGGATCATGGCCAATGCAGTATCTGCCAGCGCAACGGAATCTCGCCGCCGGGAACATTGACCACAAACACAGCCTCGCGTTCGAATTCCGCCATGAACTCTATGGCCGGTCGATAATGAAACGCGCCATCTGCCGGATCGACAAACTCGAAAACTGCGTCTTCATAGGAACGATGCGTCTCGTCGACGCCGCTGCCATGGATTCCGACCAGAAGCAGCGCGTGAGAGTTGATGCCATCGCCCACGATTATCCAAAGTGGCCCATGATCGGACAGGGATTCCACAAACCCGCGCAACGACAGGTTCATCGGCGGTTCAGCCACCATTCCTGCGTCCGCCACGAACTGCCGTTCCCCGCCACCAGGCAGCCCGGTGTCCCCAGCGAGGTAGCTGACATAGGTCGGGCCAAGCTCCGCAACCGCTCTGTCGACCGGCAAGTCACGGCCATCGCGCCACGATCGCATCATCGCGTAAACGGTCGCCCAGCACCCCATCTGCGTTTCCTGTCGTCTCGGGGTGACGTCCACCGACGCCAACAGCACCTTGTCGGGAAAGCGCCGCCGCGCCTGAGCTTCATTCTCGACCTGCGTGATGGGTCCCTTGCCACGAAGAATGGAATGACCGGCGCCGGCATTTCCTGTCGCGGGCAAGCCTGAGCCGACTCTCGCAAGCCGACTGTCATCGCGTACGCCCCACACGAGCTGCTGGCCCACGAGGCTGGAGCCGTTCGAAGCGCCAATGGTGGATATCGCCTTCAGTTTCGTCGCCAGCACATGAATCGCCGCCGACTTGGCCTCGGCGTCGACATCCCCTTTGAACTTCACGGTGTACCGCACATCGGCAACAAGCGCGGACTTGATCATCGAGACCGGATTGGTTCCCGCGAGCCGAAATTTGATTGCCTCCCGACACCGGGCACTCCGCCGGCCGACACCTTCAATGACCGCTGTGTCGGGAATTTCGAGAAGCTTGACATTCGACAACTGGAAGTCGACCGAACGTACGCCGTTCAGGTTCCCCTGGGCACTCCAGAGTCCCAGCGTCTCCGCCCCGATCGAGAAGGTCGATGTCAAGCTTGATTCGAAGTTCAGGCTGATCGATTCAGACGCCAAAGTCTGGTCTGCGTCGGCAATTCCCAGAGCATCCTTCGCCCCGCAAATTACGCCCAGATGCAACGGATTGCTCCGTCGAACCTCGACCCAGGTTCCTGGCGAGAACAGAGTCGAAGGAGGCAACAATTCAACAAATCCGTTGCTTGTTAACACGTCACCCATAGAGGCTCCCGGGACGTCGGGTTGCCAGAGATATACTCCCACCGCCCCGACGACTCCGATCGCCGCAACACCTCCAATAGCCAGCTTAGCCTTGTTCATTGCCATGACGGACAGACATTTACCAGTATAGCGCCCGATGCGGGGGCCGTTTACTTCGGGATTCTGCCCTGCTGACGCCGACAGTTAACGCAGCCCCCGACAACCAGCCGACATTTCAAAACTACCACAATCTATGGATATTTCCCACCGATGCCAGACGATCAAATGGCGAGGTCGAGTGGACCGCATGAACATTGCCTGATCGGTCGCCGATCGCGCGTCGGCCGCGAACCACCGTTCCCGGTCTGCCCATCCGTTCCCGGTCTGCCCATCCGTTATTGAACACGAGCCGAGGCCCCCGAGTTCTCTCGGTCCCGTGCCAGCGAGGTCAGGCCGAAGTCGTCGAGGATGGCGTAGAATGCCGGCACCACGAACAGCACCAGGACCGTCGTGGTGGTCAGGCCGAAGGCGATGCTGGCGACCAGGGGAACCAGAATCTGAGCCTGCAGGCTGGTCTCGAACAGCAGCGGCAGCAGGCCGGCGACGGTGGTCAGCGATGTCAGGAAGATCGCGCGGAACCGGGCCTTCGCCGCCTTCGGGGCGGCCGCCTCGACGGTGACGTCGCCGGGGGCGTGCTCGTTCTTGATGAAATGCACCAGCAGGATCGAGTCGTTGACCACGATGCCGGCCAGCGAGATCAGGCCGAGCAGGCTGGGCAGCGCCAGATCGATGCCGAGCAGCAGATGTCCGAACACCGCGCCGATCAGCGAGAACGGGATCAGGCTCATCACCACCAGCGGCTCGACATAGCTGCGGAACTGGAAGCTGAGCACGATGAAGATCCCGATCAGCCCCAGCACCATGGCCTTCGCCATCGACGCGCCGGTGGTCCGGCCGTTGGC